>Ga0247844_1000956_pt1 | contig 57222 bp, 55 predicted proteins | sample LaCtaG_FD_192421 | JGI IMG/M metagenome (GOLD analysis project Ga0247844, IMG submission 192421) | Freshwater microbial communities from meromictic Lake La Cruz, Castile-La Mancha, Spain - LaCruzMarch201714.5m_1 | ecosystem: Environmental > Aquatic > Freshwater > Lake | place: Spain: Castile-La... | reverse complement strand
CTGCCCCTCTTCGCCACCCCTCCCAAGTGGGCCGCCTTTCCCTCCGGCGCACAGGTGTAGCCCGAAAAATATCGGACCCCCTGTGTTTATCGGCCCTTCAGGCCTTCCGCCGGGGAAGTTAGGTTAGTTTTCCCGTGTCCGCATTTTCAGCACAGCCCCAAAACTCAAGCTCCTGCCCCTCTTCGCCACCCCTCCCAAGTGGGCCGCCTTTCCCTCCGGCGCACAGGTGTAGCCCGAAAAATATCGGACCCCCTGTGTTTATCGGCCCTTCAGGCCTTCCGCCGGGGAAGTTAGGCTAGCCATCTCCTGGCTTTTCCGTCCGCTTCCACCCATCCACCCGCCCCTGCCGGGCAGCCTGCCTCCGGATGAGGGCGGTTTTTTCATTCACCCCGAAGCGGAATCCCTGGAGCTGAACCATGGATTTAAAACCGATGAGGCATTCGTTTTGCTGCATGGCATCACCAACACGCCTGTCCAGTTCCGGAAATTCGCCGAGATTCTGTTTCAACGCGGAGCCAATGTATTGGTCCCCCGCATGCCGTTTCACGGGCATGCAGACCGGCTGACAGATGCCAAATCCGGATTTACCGCCCAATTGATGCTGGATGAAGCCATCCGCGCCGTCGACAGAGCCCGGCTCCTGGGCCGTCGGGTGAAGGTCATGGGGCTTTCCGTCAACGGAGTGACCGCTGCATGGATCGCGCAGAACCGTGCCGATGTGGACACCGTTGTCATCATGGCACCGTTTTTTGCGGTGAAAGACATGCCGGATTGGACGATCGCTCCCGTCGCCAGGCTGTTCGCCCGCCTCCCGAATATTTTTGTCTGGTGGGATTTCCGGCAGCGCGAAAATCTCGGAAAAAATTCGCTCGCCTACCCGAGGTTTTCCACCCGCGCGATGGCGTGTGTCCTGCACTTCGGGCTCGATGTTTTCCGGGAGGCTCAATCCGCGCCACCCAGAGCGCGTCGGGTTGTTGTGGTGACGTCTGCAATGGATCAGGCGGTGAGCAACGAGCGGATCGGCGAGCTGGTTGCTCTCTGGCGGAGGCAGGCACCCGGGCATGTGGAAGCCTACGAATTTCCAGCGGAAAAAAACGTGCCGCACGACTGGATATACCCCGGACAGCCTGACCAGCAGGTGAAGACGGTGTATCCGATTCTTCTCAATCTGCTGGACCACACAGCTGAGCCTGCTGATTCCGCACCGGCCGGAATCGTTCGGTAATCGGGCCGCGCGGGAGATTTTTTGCGGTGCCAAAAAATGCCGTGCGAAAGCTGCATAGCCAGTGCGGAAATTTCAGAGGCGATCGCCAAAGGCGGATAATTCCGCTGGATTCCGCTCAGGTATTCCATGGCGGAAACGGACAGCCGGATCCGGCCCGTTTTCGACAGCATCGCGATCTCCAGAAAAGTATCATCACCACCTCGCCGGCCTTGAGGGTTCGCAGCAACTCCGCGGCCGAGGTGTCCAGACGCGCGTCTCCCTCCGCCTCCCAGAGCACCGCATGGGTATCCAGCAACGCTCTCACAATTCAGGCTCCCCGGGTCGCTCGTCGGCCTCGGCCGGAAGCCTCCTCATGCACCCGATCAGCGACCTGGTGGCCGGCGCATTTAGGGTTTCGCCTGTTGTTGAAAAATGACCGAAGTCAATTATTTGAGGTTGACGCCCGCTTCTGGCGTCTGGTTGCTTTTCCGCAGATGCGGGGGCGGAGAACCCGCTGCGGCACCACGAGACACCACATTGTGAAAGCGCTTTTCCTGCCACTAGCCATCTTGCTGGTGCTGTCATTGCCGCAAATCGTGCACGCTCGTGATATGGACCCGGGCGGCTGAGCGTTCAGGCTGGGAGCAATTCAATGCTCACCTTTCTTCCAAGCGATCGGGCGGCACGGCTCAAGGTTGCGAGAGTCACGGATGGATTTGACGGGTCCAGCAACCGGTCGAGTGCAGCACGCGATGTCTGCATCCGTTTCGCCATCGTCGTCTTTTTGACGCGCTCTTTTTCCATGATGTCCGCGAGCTTCATTGCAACCGCACGCTTGAGTGCAGCGGCTTCGACCTCCTCGAAAATCCCCTCCTCGTGGAGGAAATCGTCCAGGCTGCTGCCTTCGCGGGGATTCTTAGTTTGCTTGGCTGTATTCATTTTTTCTTTTCAAGGCCAGGGCCTTATCCTCGATTGGTGTTTTCTGCGTTTTTTTGATGAAACCGTGGAGCATGATGATCCGCCGGTCGCGGACGTAAAACAGGCACCTCGATATGCGGGTGGGCAACCGGGATCGCAATTCCCATATCCCGTCACCCAGGCTGCGCACCAGTGGCATCCCGAGCGGCCAACGGAACTGGAGAGTCTTGAGGTCTTCGCCGATCATGCGTCGTTCGTCAGTCGGTAGTTCTCTGAGCCAATCCCGCACGGGTTCCCGGCCGGTTGCGGATCGAAAAAACAAAACGGAAAATGGTGGGAAACTCGCCACATAAAAACTGTATCATATTTGATACATGCTGCAAGGCTATTTCGCGACTGCAATTCATTCCGAAATCCCACTATTGAAGTGACGTATTTTGGTTTCGCCCGTTGTTGAAAAAATGATCAAAGTCAATTGTTTGAGGTTGACGCTCGCTTCTGGCGTCTGGTTGCTTTTCCGCAGATGCGGGGGCGGAGAACCTGCCGCGGCACCACGAGACACCACATTGTGAAAGCGCTTTTCCTATCATTTGCGATCTCGTTGGCGCTGTCATTGCCGCTAATCGTGCACGCCGGAGATGTGGAATGGGGGCCGGACATCTATCCAAAACGAAATATCTTCCCGTCGTTTCTCATCGGCACCGCACGGGTGGATTTGCCCGGGAAGCTGTTTGCCTCCTGGGGGGACAATCACATCGGGGACCCGCAGGGCGTCATCGGGATCTTCCTCACCAGAGTGGAAGCGGGTTCAACCGTCGAGGTCGTCGTCAGGGCGAACGACTACATGTCGGAAAGCCGGCTCGTGGAAAAATTGGATGAGGCGGCGGAGGATCTGATCATCCACCCGAAGATCGCCCTCAAATACGATGCGCTTGCGAAGGTTTCGCAGGCGATCCCGCTCGACATCACGATCGGCTTGAAGGTCGACGGGGAGAGCCTCGGAGAGCAGACCGTGACGACGACGCTGCGCCCGATCAACGACTGCCTTTTCGGTGTGGAGGAGACTGCCGGTGAGGGAGAGGATCCGGGAGTCTCGGATTACAGCTGGCTCTTCGCAGCCTACGTCAACGAGAACCACCCCTGGGTGGACCGGATCCTCAGGGAGGCGCTGGATACCGGGCTCATCGAATCTTTCGATGGTTACCAAAGCGGCGAGGTCGACAGCGTCCTGCTCCAGATTTTTGCGATCTGGAACGTCATGCAGCGGCACGGTTTGAAATACAGCGACGTCACAACGACAGCCGCGGTGGACCGGGGCTTTTACAGCCAGCATGTCCGGCTCTTCGACGAAGCGGTCACCGCCGCCCAGGCGAACTGCGTGGACGGATCGGTGCTGCTCGCGGCGATTCTTCGCAAGATCGGCCTGCGTCCGAGCCTTGTTCTGATCCCAGGCCACATGTTCCTCGCCGTGGATCTCGACGACGAATCCACCATCGGGATCGAGACGACCATGATGGGAGCCAGGGACCTCCGCCCGGCAAAAGGCGGTTCCCGTGAGCTCAAAAACCTGGAGGAACACAACAACGAGGAGTCATGGGATTCGTTCGAAGCCGCGGTCAGCGCCGGCATGGAGACGCTGGAGAAAAACCAGGAGAAAATTGACAGCGACGACCTCGACTACCAGATCATCGATATCGCAAAAGCCCGTGAGATGGGAATCCTGCCGATCACCTACAGCAAAAAGGAATAACGACATGGACAACGACACAGTAACAGTAACGACAAGCAAATCCTGGTTCAGCCGCATTGGCAGCGCGATCGGCGGGATCGTCTTCGGGGTGATTTTATTTCTCTGCTCCTTCCTCGTGCTGTCGTGGAACGAGGGCCGGGCGATCCACCGGGCGAAGACGCTCGACGCGGGAGCCAAGCAGGTCATCGATGTTTCCGCCGATGAGGTGAAGTCCGAAAATGCCGGGAAGCTGGTGCACCTTACCGGCACGGCGGAAGCGGACGGCCCGGTGACCGATCCGGTCTTCGGCATCACAGCCACCGCCCTGAAGCTGCGCCGCGACGTCGAGATGTATCAGTGGAAACAGACCGAAAAATCCGAGACCAAACAGAAACTCGGCGGCGGCGAGGAAACCACCACCACGTATTCCTACTCGAAGGACTGGTCGTCGGGCCTCATTGATTCCTCTCAGTTCCACACCCCGGCCGGCCATGCCAACCCGGATTCCATGGCGGCGGACAGCGAAACATTTGTGGCCGACGGCATCCATGTCGGGAAGTTCGAGCTGCCCGAAAGCCTGGTGGCCCTCATCAACAACTACACGCCCCGCCCGGCCACTGCGGCGGAGGCGGAGAAGGCCGCGGAAAAGCACTCGGCGGACATCCGGGTGACAACCGGCGGCGCGCTCTATGTCGGACAAGATCCCGCCAGCCCGAATATCGGGGACCTTCGCATCAAGTTTCAGGCCGCGCCCTCCGGTCCCGTGAGCATTGTCGCCGGCCAGGTCGGGGACACGTTCGAGCCCTTTGCCATCGGAAAACTGGGGACGATCGAATTGCTGAAGACCGGAACCTTCAGCGCGGACGCCATGTTCCAGCAGGAGAAGGAAACCAATACAATGCTCACGTGGATCCTCCGCCTCGTTGGCTTTTTGATGATGCTCTTCGGCCTCGTGTTGATCACCAATGTCATCTCCGTAATCGCCAGCGTGGTTCCATTCTTTGGAAACATCGTCGGGATGGGCACCGGCTTGCTGGCCCTGGCCGTCGCGCTCCCGCTCAGCCTGGTCACCATCGCTCTTTCATGGCTGGCCTTCCGCCCGCTCGTGGCCGTCCCGATCCTTTTCGCCGCAGTCGCGTCGATCGTTTTTGCGGTCTCCCGTGCGCGCAAGGCTCCCGTGCGCGCCTGAGCGGATTTCCTGCAAACGAAGGCGGGAGGCGTCAAATCATTGATCCGGCTCAAGAATTGCGCGGATTTCCCGTGTTTTCGGCCGGAATCCTTTGGTGATGTCGGCCGGAAGGCATAGGTTCCACTCCTTATGTCTTTGATGCCTCAATGCGAGTATGAAGTGCTCGAGACCGCGCATGGCACGCCGCGCATTCTCTTCACCAGCGTTTTCGGCCCCTATGCGAGGGACGACGAATTCGGAAGCCGGGCGATCAACCCGATGGAACTTTACCACAACCAGGTCACGCGCACGCAGGGCCCGTTCTCGCTGCGGATGTTCCACCGCTCGTGGGGGATCATGTTCATCCGGGAAAACATCTCCGCGCCGAGTTCCATGCTGGATTTTCCCACCCGCGAACGATTCATCGAGGAGCTGAAATCCGAGCCCTATGACATCGTGGCCATCACCGCGATCCCGCCGAATTACCTCAAGGCGAAAGAAATGTGCCGCCTCATCCGCGAGATCCAGCCCAACGCGAAGATCATTGTCGGCGGCCACATCTCCGGGCTTCCGGATATCCAGGCCCGCCTGGGAGCCGACCACGTCGCCCGTGGCGAGGGAGTGCATTGGTTCCGCTCGTTTCTCGGCGAGGACGTCAAGGCCCCGATCCGGCATCCGCGGATCCTCTCCGGCGTCGGAACCCGGACGATGGGATTCCGCGTGAGCGAGCGGCCGGGCGATGTGGCGGCCGCGCTGATCCCCTCGGTCGGCTGCCCGATGGGGTGCAACTTCTGCTCGACCTCCGCCATGTTCGGAGGAAAGGGGAAATTCATCAACTTCTACGAGACCGGCGACGAGCTTTTCGAGGTCATGTGCGGGATCGAGAAGGACATGCAGGCCCAGTCGTTTTTCATCATGGACGAGAACTTTCTCCTCCACAAAAAGCGGGCGCTCCGGCTGCTCGAGCTGATGGAGAAGAACGACAAGAGCTGGTCGCTCTACGTTTTCAGCTCCGCGAATGTCTTGAAATCCTACACAATGGACCAATTGGTCCGGCTCGGCATTTCCTGGGTCTGGATGGGCCTCGAGGGGAAAAAGAGCCAGTATCAAAAGCTCGCGGGGGCGGACACGCACGAGCTCGTGCGCGAGCTCCAATCGCACGGGGTCAGCATCCTGGGCTCCACGATCATCGGGCTCGAGGAGCACACGCCGGAGAACCTGCCCGAGGCGATCGAACACGCGGTCTCGCACGACACAGAATTCCACCAGTTCATGCTCTACACCCCGGTCCCCGGCACGCCGCTGTTCGAGGAGCACAAATCGAAAGGCACGCTTCTGGATCCCGAATGCAAGGATCCTTCGGATATCCACGGCCAGCTCCGGTTCGCGCACAAGCACCCGAACATCCCGGCGGGCATGGAGACGAAGTTCCTCCTGGACGCGTTCACGAGGGACTTTGAGGCCAACGGCCCGAGCATCATGCGCATGGCGCGCACCACGCTCCGCGGCTGGAAAAAATACCATAAGCATCAGGATGCACGGGTCCGCCGGCGGTTCCACCGCGAAGCAACCCCGCTGCGCTTCCAATACGCCGCCGTGCTCTGGGCGACCCGGCACTGGTATCGGAACGACCCGGCCATGCACAAAAAGGCGGATACGCTTCTGAAAGATTTGATCAAGGAATTCGGCCCGGCCACGCGGCTGGCGGCAAGCCTCGGTGGCAGGTATGTTTACGGCAAACTCCTCGCCGAGTCGAAAAAGCCCGCAAGCGAAGCCCCCGAACCGCCGACATTTTACGAGAAGTCGGTGGCGGTGGCATCCGCCCGGAAATAGGTTTTCGATTGCGAAAACTGACCAGCCGGCCAAAGTGCCGGAAGCAAGCCCATGTCATCCCCCTCCCTCCGGCAGCTCAAGAGTCAGGCCCAGCTCCTCAAACCAACCATCAAACTCGGCAAAGCCGGGGCCTCCCCGGAATTTCTGTCGGAGTTCAGGGGTCTTCTGGAGCGAAAGCAACTCGTCAAACTCCGCTTCGAAGGATTCAAAGACGAGCGCAAGACGCTCTCCAAGGAACTCGCGACACTCACGGGCTCGGTCCTCGTCCAGCAGGTCGGCCACACGGCGGTCTATTTTCAGGGCACTGCGGAAACCAGCCCGGAACAGTAAATCCCTGACCCGGACAGATTGTTGAAGCGGGGGTTGTCACGCAGCCCCGGCCTCTTCTATGCTGGCCGGCATGGGTGGCATATTTCTCCCGCTGGCTCAGGCAGCGCAACCGGGAAACGAAATCCTTCAGGCCGGGTTTCGTTTCGTGCACATCGCCGGGATTTATCTGGGCTGCGCGATCGCAGTCTACCTGGCGATGCTTTTCGGTGGAAGGGCCTTGAAGCGGCGCTTTCAGCTTCCTCTGAGCTGGGTTTACCATGTGTTTTGCATCGCGACGGCGCTCTACCTCCCGACGCTCCTGCCCGATGTTCCCGTCCCCGGGGAGCAGCACATCGGCGCGGTGCTCATCATTATCGGGGCTTTCGTTCTCGTCGGGCTCGTGCGACACTACTTCTTCGACCTGCTGCTCCGGAAAGGGGAAGGAACCCAGTTGCCGAAATTCCTCGGGGAGTTCGTTTCGATCGCGATTATCGTCGGAGCCGTCCTGGCAGTCCTTCAGTTCGTCTACGGACAAAAGGTGCCCGGCCTCCTGGCCGGCGCAGGAATTGTCGGCATCGTGCTCGGCCTGGCCCTGCAGGACACGCTGGGAAACATTTTCAGCGGATTTGCCATCTACTTCGGCGGGCAGTTCAAGGCGGGAGACTGGCTGCTTGTGGAGGGCCACCACGCGAAGATCGTCGAGATCAACTGGCGCTCCACGCGTCTCCTAACAACCGACGAGGTCTGCCTCGACATCCCGAACAGCAGCATCACGAAGCAGACGGTCATCAACTACAACTACCCGACAAACACCCATGGAATCCGCATGGATATCGGCTTGGAATACGATGCCCCCCCGACTCTGGTGAAGCAGGTTCTCATCGAGGCTGCACTGGACTGCCCGCTGGTCCTCCGCAAGCCGGCCCCGGCCGTTTTCCTGATGGAGTTCGGGGACTGGAGCATCACCTACCAACTCCGCTTCTGGCTCGATGACCACTTGAACTACAATCCGGCAAACAGCCATATCCGGACCAATCTCTGGTATTCGCTGCGCAGGCACAATATTTCGATTCCCTTTCCCATCCAGCACGAGATGGCCCTCGAGCGGCCGGCACCGCATTTCGAGGACCGGGATCTCATCCGGGAATCGATCCGCAAAGCCGTTTTTGCCCCCGCCCTCTCGCCTGCGCAGCTTGAGGAAATTGTCGGTGGCAGCCGGATCGTCCGCTTCGGACTCGGCGAAAGCATCATCCGGCAGGGAGCCGACGCCGGGCCCATGTATGTCCTCGTGAGCGGACGGGCAGAAGTCTGGATCGAGACGAACGGGCTTCGCACGTCGGTCGCCATCCTGGAAGAGGACGCCTGCATCGGGGAAAGCTCGATGCTCACCGGGGAGACGCGGAGCGCGACGATCCTCGCCCTGGAGGACTGCCTGACCGTCGAGGTTCAGAAATCCACGCTGGCTCCGATCATCGGCGCAAGCCCCGAACTCCTCGAGTCGCTCAGCGACCTCCTCGCCCAGCGGCGGATGAAAAACGAGGGTCTCGTCGCCGAAGCCGCCGGAAGCGGCCACCAGTCCACCAAGAGCAGCTACAAGGCTGGAATCCTCGGCAAGCTGCGCACGTTCTTCGAAGTGTGAAGCCGCACCCCAATCCCCTCAACCGATAGGGACGCGAGCCTCAGCCGCTCTTTCCCCCGGCAGGGAATCAGGGCTGGGGAGCGACCACGGCCGCGCCCACCCCAAGAACCATGGCCAGGATGACTATGACAATTCCAATGAGCATCAGGACCGTGGCAATGATGCCCAGAATTTTTCCGATCTGGGTCAGCGACTTGCCTTCGGGATCCATGGTGCCTGCGGCGATTTGCTTCAGGTCTGCGCTCCCCATGACCCATGCGGCAATGCCGACGGGCTGGCAGATGATGAGGCCAAGAATTCCGAGAACCAGGATCAGGGTGCCGCGATGGGGTTTCATAAGATGTATTGGCTTCCGAGCCCTGCCTAAACGAAAACCCCTCGAAAGCAAGGCCTATTTCGGAACCCCGAGGCGGCTGAGGATGACCGGGTAGGTGAGGTGGGTTTTTGCGTCGGGCTGGTTCCCGTCCACCATGTCATGCGGGACCCCGTCGGACTCCGGGAACTGGAATATCGTCACGCGCCCCGGGTTGAATTCGTTCCATTCGGCGGCGAGTTCACTGGTGAGGGAGTTGTTTGCGCCGATGTCGGTGGCGGTGGTCAGGATATCCAGGCGGCCGGCTTTGAGCGGGCCGATGGCCGCCCGGACATTGCGTGCGAGCTGGACGGTGCCGGCCATGCACCGGGTGCCATAACGCGGGTAGGCATACGGCGGACCGGGGTTTTTTTCTTTGAGTTCATCGCTCCACCATTTGTAGAAATTCGGAGCCCTCGAGAGGACGGCGGACAGGGCATCGACAACAGGCACGGGATATCCGTAGAGACTGAAGAACGGGGACATGATGAGGACGGACTCAATGCCGCCGCGATTCTCCGCCATCCAGGCCGCGGCGACCGCGCTTCCCGAAAGCCCGGCCAACGAGATTCGGCCGCCGAGTCCCGCCGCGATATCGAGCCCCGTTGCGGCCTGATCGAGGAGGTCCTGACCGGACTGCAACCCCTGAACCTCATTCATCCGGTCGGCATATCCGGCGTAGCGGGCGCGGGGGATCACGACATTGGCTCCCGACGCAAAAAGGATTTTGGCCAGCGGAACAAACTGCTCCGGGCAGTTCGTGAGGCCATGGAGTAAAACAAACACCCGGTCGGTTTTGTGGCCGTGCGTGAACATCCGGCTGCGGCCACCGGGGTATAGGGGGAGCGCCTCTTCGGCCTTCTCAAGGGCCTCGAATTTTTTCAGGGCGTCCGGGTAGTTGCCCGCGGGATGAGGCGTGGAGGAAAAGCCGGGCACCCGGAACAGCCAGAACCCCGCCCCCGCCAGCACCAGCGCAATAATCCATCGCTTTTTCATTTGCAGAACCTAGGCGCCCAGGAAGGTTTGCGGACCGCCTGCAAAACAAATGCCAGGCCGAGCAGGACAAGGAACAGGGAAAGAAACTGCCCCCGGGTGAATGCCATGGTGAGCGGGGCATCGGGCTCGCGGAACATTTCTCCGAGGATCCGCAGGGCCGCGTAGGCAATGAAAAAAACGCCGGTCAGCACGCCATTCGGCAGCCGGAAGCGGGTTCGAAGGATCCAGAGAAGAAGGAAGAGCACGGCTCCCTCAAGGAAGGCCTCGTAGATCTGCGAAGGGTGGCGCGGGGAGAGTGTTGCGGCGAGCTGTTCGCGCAGCGCCGGCGATTGGCGGACATTGTCCACGACAACCGCGACCTCCGTCCATTGCGGGTTGATGGCACGGGCTTCGGCAAGCGCCAGCTGGAGCGTCTCCGGCTGTGCTTCGTAAAGCTCCTTCGGAAACTGGACCGCCCACGGAACGCTTGCCACCCGGCCGTAAAGCTCGCCGTTGATGAAGTTTGCGCAGCGCCCGAAAAAGAGGCCGGCCGGAGCCGTCACGACGAGGTTGTCCCCGATGTTCAGCCAGGAAACATGCTTCATCCGGGAATAGACGAACGTGAAGACCAGAACCCCCAGCATCCCGCCGTGGCTCGACATCCCCCCGTCCCAGAACTTGAAGATCACGAGCGGGTTCGCCGAGAATGCGGCCCAGTCGTAAAATAGCATGTAGCCGGCGCGCCCCCCGAGGATCACGCCGAACAGGGCGACGCCGGTGATGAAGTCGCCCACCTGCGCCGGAGCCAGATCCGAGTATCCTTTCCGCGCCAGCCAAATGTAGAGCCAGTATCCGGCAACAAACGCAGCCACATACGCCAGGCCATACCATCGGAGCCCGATGCCGTTCCCGAAATCCAGAAGAAACGGGCTCAAATCATGGACGTAATATCCGAGCAGCATCACAGGCGCAAAACATCGCGGGCTCAGGCCGCTCTGACAATCCAAATGCGTTTGTCCGGGACCGGGAGGATTCTTCCTTACCGCTGCGGCCGCATCAATGATTTGCCGGGGGAGGAGCCAGCACGGGGAACTTGCCCGGGGACATCTCGAACCGGCAGGGGAGGGCGTCGGCCAGCTCGCCGTCGAGCTCGACAGGAACAGACCCGGCGCTCCGGACATTCATGGCGCGGGTTTGGAAGTATTCCACATCCGGAAGTTCGGCATGGCTGCCGAAGGCGATAGCCTGGAAATACCGGACGACATCCCAGTGGCTCTGGTTTTTGAAAACCAGGACATCGAGCAGCCCATCGTCGGGCCGGGCATCCTTGAAAAGGACGAACGGCCCGCCGTAGAAGCGCCCGTTGCCGACGAGGACAAAACTGCCTTCGCGATGGTGGGAGTCATCTGGCTCCACGATCACAGAGGGCGGGGTTACGGCGGCAACCTGGGCAAGCGTCAGCAGGTAGCTCACCGGGCCGAGGGATTTTTTTGATTCGGGGGTTGTCTGGCGGACGACCTCGGCATCCAGGCCGATTCCGGCCAGCTGGACAAAGTAGGAGCGGTTCGCGACCGGGAGGTCGAGTTCGCGGACGTGGCCGGCGTCGATGATGTCCCATGCGGCGCGCAGGTTGTTCTGGGGAATGCCCAGCTCGGTTGAAAATACGTTCATCGTGCCGACCGGCAGAATCCCGAATCGCACACCCGAGCCGGCCACCCCGTTCGCGACCTCATTCACCGTGCCGTCCCCTCCCGCGGCAATGATGGTGCGAAATCCCTCCTGGACAGCCTCCCGGGCCATCACCCGCGCGTCGCCGGCCGCGGAAGTCACGCGCACGACCGCCTGCAGCGACAGCGCCGAGATCTTTTCGCGCATCGCCCGGGCGCGGTCCCCCCTCGCGGCGGGATTCAGGATCACAAGAACTTTCTTCACATTCAAATCGGGTGGGTTAGCTTCCCCTTGTGCGCAAGTTTGCCAAGTTATTTCTGATTTCCGCCGGGATTCTCCTGTTCGTCTACGTTTTGGCCGTGCTCGGATTGAATATCTATTTGCAGTCCCAGGGGCTTCAGGTCCGCATCGGCTCGGTGGCCTCGGCAGTTGCCGGCAAGCCCGTGTCGATCCAGGGAACCCATTACACCCCATGGTCCGGGTTCACGGTTAACGGCATCATGGTTCCGCAACTTCAGGCCACGGGCGCACCGCCGGAGTTCGAGGCGGAATCAATCAACTTCCGCTTTGCGTTCTTACAGCTCCTGAGTGGAAAGCTGGTGGTGAAGGAGGTCCTCGTCAACTCCCCGGTTCTTGTCGCGATCAGCCTGCCGCGGGAAAATTTAGCCGGGCGTATTGCATCTCCCGTTGAAGCGACCACGATCCCGCCGGCAGCGGAAACTCCCTCGCAAGGAGGAGTCGAAATCACTGCTCCGCCACTCCCCCAGCCCCCCTCTTCATCCCTCATGGAAGTCCGCCGGGTCAAAATCAGGAACGGGCGCTCCCAGATTTTCGATTCAAAGGGCGGCTGTCTCCTCGACCTCAACGGGATTGAGGCCGCAGTGGATATTCTGCCCGGAGGAAAGCTTGCCGGGGAATTTCTCGTCGCGGAAGCTTCGGTGGGAACATCCATCCACCCGCGCGGGATCACAGGCACGTTTTCTTTACTGAAAGGCCATCTCGAAATCCCGGATCTCCAGGGTAACTGGGCCGGCGGCCGGATCACCGGCGATTTCAAGCTCGACCCGGCCCTCGGATTTTCGGCAACAGCCATTGCGGACGGCGTTCTTGTCAGGAAGCTTGCGGACGATGCCGGGATCAGCGCGGAGGGAGCCAGGGGAAGCCTCTTCGCCAGGGGTTCGCTGCGAGGCCTGCCCGGGGCCCCGGAGAGCTACTTCGGCGAGGTGGACGCAAATCTCCAGGAAGCCCGCCTGCAGCCGCTGGATTTCATCCGGCAGATCGGCGATCTGATGAACATCCAGGAACTCCAGATGCTGGAGCTGAAAACCGCCGAGGGACGGTTTGTCATCCGGGACCAGCAGGTGGTCGTTGAAAAAATGACTCTCGAGTCGGCAAACCTTTTCCTCGAGGGGACCGGACCGGTCGGGTTCGACGGAAAGATGAAGCTGCGGTCGCGCCTGCACCTGAATGAAAAGCTCCGCCGGGATCTGGGCGGGCTCCTCGGAGAAAATTTTGAAAATTCCGACCGCGCGGGATACCGGTTTGTTCCGTTCTCGGTCACCGGTTCGGTGAGCCGGCCGAAAACCGATTTGCTCGACAAGCTCACCGGCTTCCGGATCGGGCAGGATATCGGTGGACTTCTCAAGAACCTGTTCCAGATCCCCGTCCAGGAAAAGGCGAAACCCGGGCCGCCCGGGGAGGCGAAGTGATGCGGATCATCGCCGGAGAAGCCGGCGGACGCCCGCTGAAAGCGCCCCCGGAGGGTGTTCGGCCGACCATGGATCGGGTGAAAGGGGCGGTCTTCTCAAGCCTGGGCGACCTGGTGCCGGGATCCAGGGTTCTGGATCTCTTTGCGGGATCGGGGGCGATGGGAATCGAAGCCCTCAGCCGGGGAGCGGCTTCGGCGACATTCGTTGACTCCAACGCTCACTGCATCCGCTGCGTGAAGGAAAATATGCGGAGGGCCGGGGTGGACGGGAGCGCCCAGCAGATGGATGTCTACCGGTTTCTCGACCTCTACGCCGGCGAGGGGGGGGTTGACATAATCTTTGCGGATCCGCCGTATGCGAAGCTGCCCGGCGATGCAGACCACTCGGCCATGCTGGCCGCCTCTGAAAAACTTGTGGCCGCCCTCGCCCCGGGAGGCGTCTTTGTTCTCGAACGCCAGTCGGGAGGAAAAGCGCTCGAATGCCGGCTCGCCGCAGGCCGGGCGAAATCCTACGGCGGAAGCGAAATCCTGTATTTTTTCAAGGAATGATTCCGCTGATCCGCCTGGCCTACAACCTGCTCTTCCCGGTCGTCCTGATCCTGATGATGCCGGGATTCATCGTTCGCATGGTGAAGCGCGGAAAATACCGCCACAAATTCTGGCAGCGGTTCGGAATCTACTCCCCGCGGGTTCTGGAAAGAATCGGAGGCGGCGGGCGGACATGGGTTCATGCGGTGAGCGTGGGCGAAGTGATGATCGCCCTGAAGCTGATCCAGGCCCTTCGGGAGGCCGGGCCCGGAAGAGAGTTCGTGCTCTCGACCACGACATCCACCGGATTCAAACTCGCCGCGCGGGCAAAATCTCCCTGGCTCGAACCGGTTTACAACCCGTTGGATTTCCTTTTCTCCGCCCGACATGCGGTCCGGACGATCCGCCCGAAGATACTGATTCTGGTGGAGGCGGAGGTGTGGCCGAACATCGTATGCGAGGCGAAGGCCGTTGGCGCTCGGGTGGTTCTCGTCAATGCACGCCTTTCGCCGCGCTCGGAAAAACGATTCCGTGCGGTGCGATGGATCACGGCGCCCGTCTTCAATCAGCTCGACCTCCTCTGCCTTCAGGAGCCCGACGACATTGCCCGATGGTCGGCTCTGGGAGTCGACGAAGCCCGGTTGCGCGTTACCGGCAGCATCAAGTTCGACGATGCGGGGGGCCGCTCATCGCGCGACTTCCGTCCGTTTCTCCGCGCGCTGGGGGTTCCAGATGCTGCGCCGGTCCTTCTTGGAGGCAGCACATTCGAAGGAGAGGAGGCTGTGCTGGCATCCGTATTCCTCAAACTCCGCAAGTCGCATCCCGGACTCTTTCTGATCCTTGTTCCCCGCCATTTCGAACGTGCGGCGGGCGTGGAGACCCAGCTGGAAAAAACAGGCCTGCGGATCGCGAGGCGGACGCAGGCTTCACCCCCCGAAGATCCCGACGTTCTGCTTGTGGATACCACAGGCGAACTCCGGGACTGGTATGCTTGCGCCACAGTCGTCTTCATCGGAAAGAGCCTCTGCGCAAGAGGCGGGCAGAACCCGGCCGAGCCGGTCACAGCAGGGGTGCCGGTCGTTTTCGGACCAAACATGCAGAACTTCGCGACGCTGGCGCGACAATTTCTCCGGCATGAAGGCGCGATCGAGGTCCACGATGAAGAATCCCTCAAATCCGCTGTTTCCAATCTTTTGAACGATCCGGCGCTCCGCTCCTCGATGGCAAGGAATGCCTCACTGTGCCTGGACGTGCACCGCGGTGCCACCGCCCGGACTGTTGCCGCTCTGGACGGCTGAAATCCCGTTCAGGAGCTTCCCCGATCGAGCCGCGCAGGATCACCACATGGCCGGCGGATCGCCTTCCATCTGGTGAACAAACAATGTGGCGGAGAAAAGATCAGCGGCTCCCCCTGAGGTCAGGTTGCGGGCCACAAACCCGCGGTGGATGGCCACGGCCTCATCCCTCCATCCTTCCCGCAGAACCCCTCCCGCGTCCAAAAACCTCCGGACCTCGGAACGGGCGAAATTCCAGCCGCTTTCGCCTCCGCGCTTCAGAAGAGTGGTGTCCTCGCAACACGCCAGCAGTTCAAAAAACGCTTGAACGCACGCGTCGGAAAATTTGACGGCGGCGGTTCCGAGCGCAGGCAGGCCGGTGCCATAAACCGAAGGAAAGCCCCTTTTTGCCTCCCCCCGCGCTCCGGAAACTCCATGCCGGTGACACATGGAAATCCCGTCGCTGATGCAGGGGAGTTCTCCGGGCAGCACCAAATCCCCCCCCCAGCAGTCCGCCACGATTTTTCCCAGCAAAACCCCATGATCCGCGTTTCCCACTGCCCGCCACCCTGCGGCAGCCGCGAGAAGCCCGAGCGAAAAAATCGCGCCGCGGTGGGTGTTCCGTCCGCCGGTCGCCGACAACATCGCCGCCTCGGCAGCAATGCCGATTTCCTGGAGTTGGAGCAACGAGGACCCCTCGGCTCCTGCTTCGGCCAATGACAAGAAGAACGGTTCCAGGCACTCGATCGAATCGAGAAAGCATTGGGCGTCCATGTCGGGATGGCTTCCGTTGTCGATCCTGCTGACCAGGCCCGGCTTCGGGTAGGTCTCCAATTCCAGAAGAAGAGCCCGTGAGACGCTCCGGGCAATCGCGGCGGACGAGATATCGTTTTGCAGGTTCATGCGTCAATCCGCAGGCTGGTGCTGGGTTACGCAATGCACGCCTCCGCCGCCATGGTAAAGGCGGTCGAGGTCCAGCATCTCGACCTTTCTGCCGGGAAAGGCCTGCTCGAGCGCAGCCCTGGCAGCCGCATCCCGGGCCTCATCGCCAAACTGGGCAGTGATGACCGCGCCATTGACCGTGTAGAAGTTGAGATAGGAATTGAGAAAATCCCTGCCTCCCACCCGCGTGGCGACTGGAGCTTTGATCGGGATCACTTTCAGCGGGCGGCCTTTGGCGTCTGTCGCGCGGGACAATATCTGCAACTGCCTTCGGGAATCCTCAGCATACGGGCCGTCCAAGGAGGACGGGGAAACCTGAATCATCACCACGCCCGGGCGAACAAAACGGCTGGTGGCATCGATGTGGCCGTCGGTGATATCCAGGCCCCTAACGCCCGGCACCCACACCACCTTGGTTGCGCCGTATGCGGACATCATGGCGGCTTCCAACTGCTCCCTGGATTTTCCCGGGTTGCGGTTCGGGTTGATGATGCTGCTTTCGGTGGCGATCAGCGTTCCCTCCCCGTCGGTCTCAATCGCGCCCGGTTCCGAGACAAAATCCGCCGCGCTGAACCGGACCGGCACTTTGGCCGCCATCTGCCGCGCAACCCCGGCATCTTTTCCCGAGGCCTGCTTGCCGCCCCAGCCGTTGAAATTCAGGCCGATGGCATCCATCCCGCCGTCGCCATTGCAGCGGAACAGGCAGCCGGAATCGCGGATCCAGCAGTCGTTCACCGGAATGTCCTCAACCACCGCAACCGAATTTCCGCACATTTCGCGGGCCACTGCGGCGGCGTCGCTTCCATCGGCACACATGATGACCGGTTCGTATCGGGCAATGGTTTTTGCAATCAAGGAGATGTCGCCCTGGATGCCGGCCAGTCCGGAGCCCCAGATTCGGGCGCTCGACGGCCATGCCATCCATGTTCGGCTGTGCGGTCCGGCCTCATGCGGGGCGACAAAATCTCCAGCCGCTGCCAAAGCGCTGGAAAATGCACCGTCGAGAAGGGTCATCGCAGCGCAGAAGGCGGCAGCCTTGAGAAACTGTCGGCGGGTGCGGTGCGAACTGGACATGGCTTTCAACATCCGGGTTCGTCGCATTTCTGAACCGCCGATCTCCGGCCGGTTTCGAAGATCGAAACCGGGAGCCCTCACCAAGAACCGTTTGACCTGCCCTGACATGCCTGTAATATGCCCACCTCCCGAACGGAAACCACTGAAAACCTGATAATAACGTGAGCGACAAAGCGCCTTGGATCACCTTTCGCCCCGAATTGCGAGTGCTGGACTGCACGATTCGCGACGGCGGCCTCATGAACAACTCCCGATTCTCCGATGAGGAGGTCAAAGCGGTCTACCAGACCTGCATCGAAGCCGGAATCGACTACATGGAAATCGGGTATAAGAATTCGCACGAGGCTTTCCCGAAAGCGGAATTCGGCCCCTGGCGCCATTGTGACGAGGAGGACCTGCGCCGCGTCGTCGGCGACCATACCTTTGAGCGCACGGGATTGCGCCTCGCCGTGATGGCGGACGCAGGCGGCAAGTGCGACTGGCAGACAAAAATCCTGCCTGCTGACCAGAGCGTGCTCGATATGATCCGGGTCGCCTGTTACGCGCACCAGATCTCCGAGGCGGTTGAGATGATCCACCACTGCCACGAGCTCGGCTACGAAACGACCCTCAACATCATGGCCATCTCAAACGTCCACGATGTCGAGATCGACCAGGTGCTCGAAATCGCCCGCGAAACCCCCGCCGGCACCGTCGTCGTGGTGGACAGCAACGGAGCCCTCTACCGCGAGCAGATCGACCACCTCGTCAACAAATACCGCAAGGCCCTCGACGGGACCGGAAAGGATGTCGGCATCCATGCCCACAACAACCTCCAGCTCGCATTCGCCAACACCATCGAAGCCATCATCCTCGGATGCAACCGCGTGGACGCCACGATGATGGGCCTCGGCCGCGGGGCCGGCAACTGCCCGATGGAAATCCTGCTCAGCTTCCTGCGGAACCCGAAGTTCAAGCTCCGGCCTGTCCTGGAGCTGATCCAGAATACCATCATGCCCATGAAGCAGCGCTTCGACTGGGGGCCGAACATCCCGTATCTGATCACCGGCGCCCTCAACGCGCATCCCCGCAACGCCATGGAGTTCTGCGAAAGCGCGGAAAGCGGCGATCTGGTCGCCTTCTACGACAAGATGCTCAACGAGGGCTGAGCCGCCGTGAAAAAGCGCGACGTCATGATCCTCCTTCTGGCGCTCGCAGGAGCGGGCGTGGACGCGATGATGATCATGGGCTTCAACGTCCTAACCGCCGCCCAGACCGGCAATACGATCCTTCTGGCAGTCGCCCTCGCCCGCGGGCAGTTCGCCCTGGGCCTGAGCGCGGGGGTTTCCGTGATCGCCTACGTGATCGGGGCCGCGCTCGGAGAGGTTTTTCTCGTCCGGCAATCCGGCACGAAAACCTCGGGGATCGCGGCGACCCTGTTGGCCGAGGCCGCACTTCTGGGGATCCTTCTGGTTCTGTGGCGCATCCCGGAAACCGCTCCGTCGCAGGCGATGGGGCTCGTGCTGGTTGCGATCGCCGCTGTCGCCATGGGCATCCAGAGCGCCGCGGTGCGGTGCCTCCACAACGGGCCGACGACGACTTACATCACCGGTCTTCTAACGAGCTTCACCACGGGAGCGATCCGGGCATTCCTTGCGCCTGGAAACAACGGCCGCTCATCAGGCGATTCCCCGTGGCAATACGGCACGGTCTGGGCAACCTACCTCGCCGGAGCGGTCGCCTGCGGACTGGTCTATCTTTTTGCAGGCCCGATGGCTCTCCTTCTTCCCATGGCTTCGATCGCGGCGGTGATTGCCCTCGGCCCGCGACGTTGCTGATCCAGCGGGAATCTGACAGGCAGGAAATCGCATCCGGCCCTCCGGAGCGCAGGACCTCGATCAAAGCGCGCTGAGAAAGGATTCCGCCGCCTTGCGGTGGGCGGCTTGTTTTGTGGAAGGCATCTTGAGCCAGCTGCGGGCCATCATCGAGAGCCGCGGGTTCGACAGGAAGAATTCCGCGTGGTCCGCGATGAAGGTCCAGAACAAGCCATCCCACACCGCGCACCAGGGGCCCCTGGCTTCATCGGACATCTTGAGCAGGTAATTCGAGCCAGAGAGATACGGCTTGGTGGTGAAGGTGCCGCCGTCCGATAACTGCGACATGCCGTAAACATTCGGGACCATCACCCAGTCGTAGGAATCCACGAACAACTCCATGAACCACCGGTAGACATCATCGGGCCGGATGCGGCAGAGAAGCATGAAGTTCCCCAGCACCATCAGCCGCTCGATGTGGTGGCACCAGCCGTCGGCCAACAGCTGGCGGATCACCCGGTCCACGGGCGGAATTCCTGTGGTGCCGTCGTAGAACGCGGCTGGCAGCGGACGGTCGGATTTCCAGAAGTTGCTGGCGCGGATGGCGGAGCCGCGGTGCTGGTAGATGCCGCGCAGGAATTCGCGCCAGCCGATCACCTGCCGGATGAAGCCTTCCTTCGAGTTGATCGGCGCTTCGCACGCGAGCACGCGGTTGACGACCTCCTGCGGATCGAGCAGGCCGATGTTGAGCGCCGGCGTGATGGCCGAATGGTAGAGCGTCGCGTGGCGGGTGGAAATGGCGTCCTCGAAATTGCCGAAGCCACCGAGCCGCTCGTCGAGAAAGCGGTCGAGCCACGCGGTGGCATCGTGGCGCGTGACCGGCCACCGGAACGGCTTGAGCACTCCGGGGCGATCGGGAAAGCGGCGCGCGACATAGTCCGCCGCCTCGCGGGTGAAGGGATTCGGCGCGGCATGCGGCTCGGGGGGAGGTAGGTGGTTTTTCGGCAGTTTCGCGCGGTTGTCCGCGTCGAATGACCATTTGCCGCCGACTGGCGTGCCGCCGCTTCCGGTCAGGATGCCCATGCGCTTGCGCTGCGCCTCGTAGAAGCGCGCCATGAGCGGCTTCTTCGGCCCGCCAGCATACTGCTCGAGAAACTCCGGGGGAGTGAGAAAATTCGGCGACCCGTGGACGACGAGGGAAACGCCGCGCCGGGTGGCGAAGCGCCGGATGCGCTTCATCAATACCTCATCGACGGCATCGGCCATATGGATGGCCCGGACATTTTTCGGGATCACGGCCTCCAGCAGCTCCGCACTGCAGGTTGTCGTTCCCTCTGGGGCCTCCACATACCGGACCCTCTGTCCGCCCGCGCGCAGCCCGGCCTCGAATGCCTTCATCGACGCCCGGTGCAGCACCAGCTTCTGCCCGTGCATCGCGCAAGGCCAGCGAGGGTCGTTGCTGAAAAACAGCGGGTCCTCGATGAGCAGGACCTCTCGACCGACCGCCACCGCCGGATGCGGTTCGAACAACTGGTGCGGATAGACGAGAGCGACCTCCATTCGGGTGTCAGAATGTGCGGATCGAGGACAGCCCGCCGTCCGGGCGGAGGACTTGGCCGGACAGGAATTTCGCGGCGTCGGAAAGCAGGAAGGCAACCAGCGCCGCGGTGTCATCCGGATTTCCCACCTGCTGGAGCGGATGGCGCTTGGCGGCGGCTTCGCGCTTCGCGTCTGAATTCAGGAGGCTCTCGGCCAGCGGCGTGTCGGTCAGCGACGGCGCGATGACATTGACTCGGATCTTCGGTGCCAGCTCGGCGGCGAGCGATTTGGCCAGCCCTTCCACGGCACCCTTGGCGGCCGCGATGGACGCATGGAACGGCATGCCCTGCGCCACCGCCACGGTCGAGAACAACACGACGGACGCCGCTGGTGAGGCCTTGAGCGCGGGCAGAGCCGCCTGGATCGCAACCGCCGCGCCGAGGCAGTTTATGCGGAAGTCATTGATGAAATCCTCAGCCGTCAGCCGGGGAAAAGGTTTCAGGGTGATGCTGCCGGGAAAGTATACCAGCCCGTCGAGTCTCTCCGGCAGGCGAAGCGGCGCGGGGTTCAAAGCATCGAAGTGTTGCGCAGGAATCCCGAGTGCCGAAAGCGGCTCAGTGGTCCTTGCGGCGGCGAGCAACGTTTCGCCTCGGGCTGCCAGAAGCCGCGCGGTGGACAGGCCGATGCCGGTGTTGCCTCCGATGAGCAGGATGGTTCGTGGCATGACGAACCTTGGCACGGCATCCGATCTGGTCAAGAGCTCAGCTTGTTCTCCGGCGATGCCGCCGGCCCTCGCTTGTCAGGCCGGAGCCACTTCTGAAAAATTTTCGTGAGCAGGGGAACGAGAACATACGTCATCAGCAGGACCATGAAAACCGAGGTCAGCAGGGTGCCGGCCAGCACGGGCAGCAGAGCGAGAAGGGGGGCTCCCCAGATCGAGAGGAACAGGGAGAGCGGGTAAACAGCGAACATCAGAAGAACGGCCATCTTCCAGCGCGGAGGGGCTTCCGGAGCTTGCGCGGATACAAAGAAGGCCTCCATTCCGGAGTATCGCTGAACGTGCCCGGGCGCCGGTGCCGGGGGGGCCACCTCACTGCGCCAGCGCGAAAATCCGGGCGACCCGGCCCACGCAGCATGTTCGGCCTTTCCGGCAAACTGCTGGAGGATGGAAAATTCGACGCCTCCGGCGGCCTCCCGCCGGAAGACCATGCTCCCGGAGGTTCCCGGAAAGCCATCGAATTCCCGGAGAAGTTCTTTCAGTGCGGCGCAGAACGCTTTTTCCTGCTCCGCAGGAACCGTGCGATTGACCAGGACCGTGACGGGCCCGTTTTCCACTGCCTGGCCGACAGGGGAAAACGATGGAAGCGGGCGGAGGGTTTCCATTTGCCCGACACCCTAACTTTTCATGCACCACGGGCACAACCGGGAAAATTCGGCCGTGCCATCCACCAGCACGGACGGCACAGCCGTCTTCGCTGCCATTGAGCAATCCATGTGATACGACCGGAATATTTCACGCAGTTTGGGGGCCCGGATCCGCGGGCCGGAACCCCACGCCCTCTCTCAAAATCGCGTCAGTTTTTGATTCAAAGCCGGCGGGTGTTCTGCTTGAATGGGAATTGATGAGTGCTCCCAACCGGGTCGTCAAAGCCAAGCTCCCCGCCCGCGTCTTAGTATCCGCCGTTTTCATCGGGCTCCTTGTGACCGGGTTTATCGTCTTCGCGGTCTGGCAGAGCGGACGCGGAATCACGGAGGCCAGGATGTCCGGCTTCATCGTCTCGAAGGAATTCAAGCCGCTCGCGCAAACAGAACGGGAGATTACTCTCAACCGCAAGGGAACAGTCAGCGCGCGCGATGTGGCTGGCAGCTACATCATCACGGTCGAGGTCATTCAAAAGGATGGAACGAAGAAGGCGTATGTGGTCGATCTGAATGACAAAGCCCGCTACGACGCCGTCAATATCGGAGACGCCTTCGACGTCGGCCCGTTCTACGTCCCTTCGAAGTAGTCCGCCCCGCTCCGGGCAGCCCGGAGGAAACCGGCGGATTTTTTTTGAACAACTTTCCGTGTCCCTCTGTCTCACACTTCAACAAATCTCTGTAAATACAAAGTAAAACATAATCTATGAGCGTCAATACATCCGAACTCACCCGTCAAGTGCAGGAAAACCGCCAGTGGGTTGACCCCCTGCTCGCCGAAGTCGGTAAAGTCGTTGTGGGACAAAAGGTGCTGGTTCACCGCCTGCTGGTCGGGCTCCTGACCAACGGCCACGTTCTTCTGGAAGGTGTTCCCGGGCTGGCAAAGACGCTCACCGTGCGCACGCTGGCGAGCTCGATCCACACCGGGTTCCAGCGCCTGCAGTTCACCCCGGACCTCCTTCCCGCCGACCTGATCGGCACGCTGATCTACAACCCGCGCGAAAGCGTGTTCACGACCAAGCTCGGCCCGATTTTTTCGAACCTGATCCTGGCGGACGAAATCAACCGCGCCCCGGCCAAGGTGCAGAGTGCCCTGCTGGAGGCGATGCAGGAACGCCAGGTCACGATCAGCGAGCAGACCTTCAAACTCCCCGATCCGTTCCTCGTGCTCGCCACGCAGAACCCGATCGAGCAGGAGGGCACCTACCAGCTCCCCGAGGCCCAGCTGGACCGCTTCATGCTGAAAGTCCACGTCGGATATCCCACCCGCGAGGAGGAGCGCGCGATCCTCGACGCCATGTCCACATCCTCGCCGCGCCTCGACGTCCAGGCGGTCGTCACGGCGGATGAAATCATCCGCGCCCGCTCGATCGTCAACGACATCTACGTGGATGAACGCGTGAAGGATTACATCGTCAGCATCGTCTGGGCGACCCGCGATCCCGCCGCCGCAAAGCTCAAGCTCGACGGCATGATCCGCTACGGGGCCTCCCCGCGCGCCACGATTTTCCTCACGCTCGCAGCGAAGGCGAACGCCTTCATCGCCGGCCGCGGATACGTCACGCCGCAGGACGTGAAGACGATGGGGCTCGACGTGCTCCGCCACCGGATCGCCGTCAGCTACGAGGCGGAGGCCGAATCGATCACCACCGAGGCCATCATCGAGCAGATCTTCGCCGGGCTCCCCGTCCCCTGAGCAGGAGTATTAAGAATAAAGTATTAAGGCTTAAGTAAAAATTCCGGGCGAACCGTGCGCCCCACTTAATACTTAAACCTTACAATCTTAAACCTTCCATGAGAGATCCCAAAGAGATTCTGAAAAAGATCCGCCGCCTCGAGCTGCGGACGCGGCGCCTGGTCAACGCCGGCTTCGCCGGGCAGTATCACAGCGTCTTCAAGGGCCGCGGCATGAATTTCGAGGAGGTGCGCGAATATGCGGCGGGCGACGAGATCCGCTCGATCGACTGGAACGTCACCGCCCGGATGAACACGCCGTATGTGAAAAAGTTCACCGAGGAGCGCGAGCTCACGGTGATGCTGGTCGTGGATTTGAGCGCGTCGGGAACTTTCGGCAGCGTCGAGCTGAGCAAGCGCGAGCTGGCGGCCGAGGTCGCTTCGATCCTGGCCTTCAGCGCGATCAACAACAACGATAAGGTCGGGCTCCTCCTCTTCAGCGACGACGTCGAGCTCTTCATCCCTCCGAAAAAGGGCCGCCTCCACACGCTTCGGCTCATCCGGGAAATGTTGTATTTTGAGCCCAAGGGCCGGGGGACAAACCTCGCGGGCGCGCTCGACTACCTCAACCGGGTCACCAGCCGCCGGGCGGTCGTGTTCCTGATTTCAGATTTTATCGCCCCCGATTTCACAAAGGCCTTGACCGTTTCGAGCCGCCGCCATGACGTCGTCGCCATGCCGGTGGGCGACCCGGGGGAGTCCTCGCTGCCGAACGTCGGAATCATCACGCTGGAGGACGCCGAGACCGGTGAGCAGATCGACATCAATACCGGCAGCCGGGCCGTCCGGCAGGGGCTCAAGGATCTTGAGGAGAAGCGCCGGAAGGTCCTGGAGCGCCTGCTCCGCAGCCGCCGGATCGATATCGTCCGCCTCACCACCAACGAAGACTACCTCCTGCCGCTCCGCGCGTTCTTCGAGCAGCGCGAGCGCCGCCTTGCCGCATGAACCCGGCCGCTCCCACTCCCGCCCCCATCCACGACATCGTCGGACCGGTGTGGTTTTTCCCGTGGCCGGTTTGGGTCGTCGTGCTCGCGGCGGCCGGGCTCCTGCTCGTCCTCGGAGGAATCTCCATCCTTCTCTGGAGGCTGTTCACGAAGAAGACTCCGCCCACCTCGAAGGAACGCGCGCTGGCGGTGCTGGAATCCCTGCGCGCGTCGGTCTCCGGCGCCGATCCCTACGCGTTCGGCATCACCGTCTCGGATGCGATCCGCAACTACATCCGCGAGCAGCACGGACTGCACGCCACCACGCAAACCTCCCTGGAATTTCTCGAGGAGATCCGGACCAACCCGGTCTTCACGGACAACGAGAAGGCCGGGCTCTCGGTCTTTCTTGAGAAGACAGACCTTCTGAAGTTTGCCCGTGCCGAGGCCGGCGAGTCGGAGATGATCGGTCTCCTGGAAACGGCGGGGCGGCTCGTTCGCGGCGAGGTGCAGCCGGGCGGCAATCAAGGAGCAAAGTCATGACATTGGCCGGCATCACCATCGCCCATCCCTGGGTCCTTCTTCTGCTGCTCCTCGTTCCTCTGCTCGCCTTTCTCAGGGGAAAATTCGGGGGCACAGCCGGCGTGGCGTTTTCCAGCACGGAGGCCCTCCGGCTTCTCGGCCACCGGCGCCGGTCCCGGAGCGGCGCGTTTCTGGCGGCCCTCTCCTACGTCGCGCTGGCGTCCTTCCTCATCGCGCTTTCGCGACCCCAGCTCGGCAGGGAAATCACGCGGGTGCAGGCCAGCGGGGTGGATATCCTGCTCGTGCTCGATGTTTCCCGCTCGATGCTGGCGGAGGATTTCTCGATCGGGGCCAGCCGGGCAAACCGGCTTGAGGTCACGAAGAAAGTCACCGAGCAGTTCATCCGCAAGCGCCCGAACGACCGCATCGGCATCATCGCCTTCGCGGGACGTCCCTACCTTGTGAGCCCGCTCACCCTCGATCACGACTGGCTGATCCAGAACCTCGACCGCCTCCAGATCGGCCTGGTCGAGGACGGCACCGCGATCGGATCGGCGATCGCGTCGGCCGCCAACCGGCTCAAGGACAAGGATGCCAAAACGAAGCTGATCGTCCTGCTCACCGACGGCGACAACAACGCCGGGAAAGTCATGCCTCTGACCGCCGCAGAAGCCGCCAAGGCGCTCGGGATCCGGATCTATACAATCGGAGCCGGAACGGTGGGCGAAGCGCCATTCCCGTTCCCGGATGCGTTCGGACGCACGGTCTACCGCAACGTGCCGGTTGATTTCAAAGAGGACACGATCCGCGACATCGCCAAAATTACGAACGGCACTGCCTTCCGCGCCACCGATACGAAATCGCTCGAAAAGATTTTCGCGGAGATCGACAAGCTCGAAAAATCGAAGGTCGAGGTCGAGAAGATCGCGCAATACCGGGATTTGTTCCCGTGGTTTCTCGGCGCTGGAATCGCCTTCCTCAGCCTGGAAATCCTGCTTTCGCAAACACTATGGAGACGCTTGCCCTGACATTCGGATCGCCGCTCTGGCTCTGGGGCCTTCTCGGGCTGCCGGTCTTTGCCGCCTTTTTCATCTGGTCGCACCTTCGCGGGCGCGCCCTGCTGGAAAAGGTCGTCGCGCCAAGGCTCCGCGAGCGGCTCGCAGGCTCGGTCAGCGTTGCCCGCCGTGCCGTGAAGGCCGTGCTGATCCTCTCCGCTTTTGCGCTCGCGATCGTCGCCGCTGCCCAGCCGCGCTACGGATTCATCCAGCGCGAGGTGAAGCAGAAGGGTCGGGACATCATCGTCGCCGTGGACACATCGCGCAGCATGCTCGCCACCGACATCGCGCCAAGCCGGCTCGCCCGCGCGAAGCTCCTCACCCAGGATCTCGTCCGCCTCCTCAAGGGCGACCGGGTCGGGCTGGTCGCCTTCGCCGGATCCGCGTTTCTTCAGGCCCCCCTCACGCTCGACTACACGGCCGTCATCAACTCCCTCGACGAGCTCGACACGAACGTCATTCCAAAAGGCGGAACAAACATTGCGGCGGCCATCACCATCGCCGGACAAGCCTTCGGCAAAGCGGAGGGCCAGACCCGCGCGCTCGTCATCCTCACCGACGGCGAGGAGCTCGATGCGGACGGCATCACCGCCGCAAAGAAGGCCGCTTCGGAAGGGATCCGGATCTTCACGGTCGGAATCGGCTCCGCAGAGGGATCGCTCATCCCCTACCGGTCCGAGGAGGGAAAACAGGATTTTGTGCGGGACGTTTCCGGAAAGCCCGTTCAATCGCGCCTGGACGAGTCCCGCCTGCGCGAAATCGCGAAGGAAACCGGCGGGTTTTTCGTTCCGATCGGCCCCGATGCGGCCAAAGAAATTTTCCAGAGCGGCATCGAGCCGATGGACCTGGCGGAAACCGGGGTTTTTGCGGCGCGCCAGCCGCTGGAGAGATACCAATGGCCCCTCGGGTTCGCCGTCGCATTCCTCGCGATCTGGCTCCTGCTCGGGGAGCGCCGCAGGGTTATCAACGGCATCCGGGCCGCGGCCTGCATCGCGGTTCTGGCTCTCCCGGCCACATCGCGCGCTTCGTCGGGGCTCCAGGACTACCAGGCTGGAAATTTCGAGCAGGCCAGAAAGTCGTTTGAATCCCACCTCATGTCCTCCCCGGAGTCGCGCGAGGCCCAGTTCGATGCCGGAGCCTCCTCCTACAAGCTCAACGACTTCGACCAGGCGATATCCCATTTCACCGGATCCCTTCTTTCCGAGAACAAAAAGCTCCGCGAGGACTCGGCTTACAATCTCGGCAATTCGCTCGTTCGGCGCGGCGAGGGAGCCAAGGAGAATGACGCCAAAAAGGCGGACTGGAAAAATGCCATCGAACAATATACCGAGGCCCTGAACCTCAACCCGAAAAACAAGCCCGCCGAGGAAAACCGCGCGATCGTTAAAAAACTGCTCGAAGACCTCGATAAACAGGAAAAACAGCAGGACCAGAAAAAGGACGACCAGCAGAAAGACCAGCAGAACAAAGATCAGCAAAAGGACGACAAGAAGGATCAGAAAGATCAACAGAACAAGGATCAGCAGAAGGACGACGAGAAGGATCAGCAGGATCAGCAAAAGCAGGATCAGAAAGATCAGCAGAACAAGGATCAGCAGAACAAGGACCAGCAGAAGGACGACAAGAAGGATCAGCAGGATCAACAAAAGCAGGATCAGAAAGACGGCCGGAAAGGCGACGATCAGCAGGACAAGCCGCAGGAAGACAAGAGCCCGGGCGACAAAAAAGACGAGTCCCAGAAGTCGCCCGAGCCCCAGGATTCCGAGAGTGGCAACGAAAAGAAGGACGAGCAGAAGCAGGGCGACCAGCCGAAGCCGACGCCGACCCCCGGCGAGAAGAAGGATGGCGACGTCAAGGCCAACGCCGGCGAAAACAAGGAGGAGAAGCAACAGCCTGCGGGGCAGGCCGGCCAGGCGGGAGAGGAGCAGGAAAAAGAGGGAGAGATGAGTGCCGCACAAGCCCGCGCCCTCCTCAAGTCCTTGAACTCCGAGGAAGAAAAAGTGAATCTGATCCAGCAGCCCTATACGGAGGAAACGCTGCGTGACTGGTAATTTTATGAAACATGCCCTGGCCATTCTTCTGCTGAGCATCCTTGCCGCCTCGCCGTTGGCGGGGCAGGAAGTCGTCGCCGGCCTCTCCAGCAACCAGGCTGCCGTGGGCGAGCCGGTCCAGCTGGTGGTCACCGTGCGCGGGGCGCGCGGGGCGGACGTTCCGCAGACGCTTTCCGTCAACGGCCTGCGCATCAATCTGGCGGGCCGCTCGACACAGTTCGAGATGAGGAACTTCAAAATGAGTTCCACCCTGACCTACACGTATATCATCGTGCCGCAGTTCGAGGGGAATTTCACGATCCCGTCCTTCGACGTCACCATCGAGGGGAAAACCTACCGCACGCAAGCGATGCACCTCTCGGTATCCGGAGCCGCGCAGGTTCCCCAAATGCCGACATTTCCGCAGAATACCCCGCCGCTTCCGGGCGGCCCCCCGCCTGCAGCGGGCAACGACAACGGCCTTCCCTATTTTGGGGAGATCGTCCTCTCAAAAACATCCGCGTATGTCGGCGAAATCGTGCCGGTCGAACTGAGGTTCTACTTCCACTCGCGGATTGGCGGCCAGGTCGGGGAGCGGCCGAACTTCGGGGGCGAGGGGTTCACGGTCCAAAAATTTTCGAATGCCGTGAAGCGGGAGCAGGTGGTGAATGAGGCGAACTACGTCGTCTTCACATTCCAGAGCGCGATCACGCCGGTGAAATCGGGCACGCTCGAAATCCCCGCCGCCAGCCTCGAGGCGCGCCTTCAGGTTCCGGGCAACGCACCGCAGGGGCTCGATGACTTTTTCAACAACTTCCCGCTTCCGCAGGGGATGTTCACCGAAACCCGCGAGATCACCCTCCAGACCAAGCCCCAGCAGCTCGAGGTGATGCCGCTGCCGAAAGAAAACAGGCCGGAGGATTTCTCCGGAGCGGTCGGCAAGTTCACGATGGAGGCCAGCGTCTCTCCGAAAAAGGCGGCTGCCGGTGAACCGGTGACCCTCAGCGTAACCGTCTCCGGCCGTGGCAATTTCGAGGGCATGGGCGCACCCACCCTCGTCGGAGACGAAGGGTGGAGGACCTACCCGCCCTCAGATAAATTTCAGGCTGCGGATGCGATCGGATTCACGGGTGAAAAAAAATTCGAGTATCCCATCATCGCCCGCCAGGATCAGACCAAAACCCCGGGCACCCGCTTCTCCTTTTTCGATCCATCCAGCGGAAAATATGCCACTCTCACCACCGACCCGCTGACGGTGGACGCCAAGGCGGGCAATGCCCCTGCGGCCGCCGGCGCGCCCGCGGCCACTCCGGGTGCCGGGACCCCGGCAATGCCCGCGCCGGCATCCAAGCCAACCCCCGATATCACCGCGATGGCCAGCGGATCATCCCATTGGTCGTCGCTCTTTTTCCGCAAGGAATTCCTGATCGGCAACGCCGCCCTCCTCGTGGCCTGGCTCGCCATGGTTCTGGTGTTTTCTCTCCGCAGGTTTGCCGCGTCGAATACCGGCCGCATGCTCGCCCGGAAGAAGCAGGCCTCGGAGGCTCTCGCTCTCCTCCGGAACGCAGATCCCTCCTCGTTCTACGAACGCGTTCACAATTATCTGAGCCTCCGCCTCAATGCCTCCGGGGAGCCCGGCTCGGTTGCCGGAAAGATCGACTCCTCCACATTGCCCGCGGAGCTGAAATCCTCCCTCCAGAAAATGGTCGAGCGCCATGACGAGTCGAAATTTGCGGCGGGCGGGATCACCCAGCCGTCGGCCGGGGAAAGGGAATCGGTCCTGTCCACACTCAAGCAGTTCCATGCTCTCCATGAAAAATAGCCGCCCTTTTCCATCTTCTGTTTCCTGTGGCATGGGCATCCTGCCCATGCGAAATTCTTCAGCAAGACATGGTCAGGTTGCCCATGCCGCGACGTGTTTTCCAAATGGCGGAAACTACCCGGCATTCCGGACCGTCTCCCTCTTCGTCCTCGCGCTCCTCTTCACCGCGGGCCTCCGGGCGGATGTTATTGCCGATGCGCGCGCGCGCTACGCCGAAGGGGAATACCAGCAGGCGGCCAAGCTGTTCGAGCAGGCGATCGAAACCGCACCGCCCCGGGCCGCTGTCTTCTTCGAGTTCGGCCGATGCCTTCGACAGGCCGGCCAGGACGGCCGGGCTGCCCTGAGTTTCCAGCGCGCGCTCGTGCTGGATCCCCGCTTCACCCCTGCGGCTGTCGCACTCGCGGAAACCAACACCGACCTCGGAATTCCCAAACCCGCCATCACCTGGCGGGACCGGGTTCTCGAACATGTTCCGATGGACACGCTCACGCTGACAGGCACCGGGCTTTTCTGGGCCGGCGCATTCACGGTCACCCTTCTGTTCCTCCTGCATGCCACCCGCAGGAGGGGATGGTATGCCATGGGCATCCTCTGCGTCGCTGCGGGAGTTGGAGCGCTCGCCCTTGCCTGGCTCTGCGACCCGAGGGTTGCCGGCCGCAACACGGCCATGGTGCTCACCAGCGGAGGAGCGTCCGTCCTGAATGCTCCGGCGGAACAATCGGAGAAAATCGCTGCCCTGCGCGAGGGCACAAAGGTAATAATTCTTTCCCAGCGCGGCCGATGGTTCTACGGGGAGGTCCCAGGCGGATCGCGCGGATGGTTCCTGACCGAGGGGATTGTCCCGATTATACCGCCGGTCTGACACACCAGTGGAGAATAAAGAGTCCATGCGGCGGCGAGGCGTCAGGCGGGTAAGGGATGTTCTCCGTGTCATGGGAATGCTGCCCATATCTATTCCCGTCATCGCTCTTTTCTCGATCGGGTCCCTGCACGCCGACTGGCGGAGTTCGCTCACGCCCGATGCCGCGGGCCCCTTCCAGGCGGTCCGTCCGTTTGAGGCCGAGTTCCGGATTGGCTGGACGGATATCGAAGCCGCCCGCGCTAGGGTGAAGATCTCAGACGAAGGAAGTGACGTTCTGCATCTCAATGCATCGGGAGCAACAAACGGACTGGCCCGCGTTCTCTGGCAGCTCGATGCCTCGCTCGACAGCACGACCTCACGGAACGGTTTCCGGACGATCTACTCGATCCAGAAAGAACTCTATTCCGGGCGCTCGATCATCACCCAAATCGTTGCCCGTCCGGACGGGCTCTGGCGGTTCCGGGAGAACACCCCGGCGGGTGAGAACGCGGCCCGCTGGAAAAAAATCAAAATTGCGCCTCTTCGCGATCTGTTTTCCGGGATGCTGTTCATCCGCAGCCAGAACCTCCGCCCCGGGGAATCGGTTTCCACGATCATCTTTCCCGGAGATTCGCCGTTTCTTGTGGAGATGAAGTCCGTGGGCATCGAACGGATCACCGTGGCAGGCGCCGCCCGCGACGCCATCAAGCTCGACATCCGCATCCGCAGGATCAACCTGAAGAGGGATGACCGGCTCGAAGAGCACGGAAAATTCCGCAGCGGCACCGTCTGGCTCTCGGATGATGCGGACAGGGTCCCCCTTCGGGCGGAGGTGGACATTTTCATCGGCTATGTTTTTGCGGAGCTGGAATCCATTGTTTTCAACAACCCTTGATCGGCGGCGCAAGGACCCCGTATAACAACCCATGCACCGCAGTCCGCTTGCCGTCCTGAGCGACATCCACTCGAACCTCGATGCCCTCGAAGCCGTCTGCGCCGACCTCGACTCCCTCGGGGTGGACAACGCGGTGTGCCTCGGGGACATTGTCGGATACGCCGCCTACCCGGATGAATGCGTGACGCGGGTCCGTGAGCGGGGCTGGCAGACGGTTCTTGGAAATCACGATGCCGCGCTCGGAAATCCGCTCGTGCTGGACGAGATGAACGATGTGGCCATCGCGGGCGTCCGCTGGTCGGAACAAAATGTCTCGGCGGACAACCGCCTGTGGCTCGCCTCGCTTCCCATGCGGATCTCGCGCACGTATACGGTTTTCACCCATGCCTCGCTCGACTTCCCGCGCGAATGGAACTACCTCATCGACGAGGAATCCGCATTGCGGCACCTCCTTCTTCAAAAGGTGCCACTCGGCTTTGTCGGCCATACCCATCGTCCCATGATCCTCAACCTGCAGCGCCTGGCCGGGCTGGAGGCGCATATTCCGGGAGAGGAAAGGATTCCCCTTCCTCTGAAGGGCGTCACCACCCTGAATGTCGGATCGGTCGGCCAGCCCCGCGACGGCGACCCGAGAGCCTGCTATGTCCTCTATCTTCCCAAAACCAGGGAGTTTGAATTCCGGCGCGTGGAATACGACATCAAGGCCGCCCAGCGCGCGATCCGCGATGCCGGGCTTCCCCGCTTCACCGCCCGCCGCCTGGCGGATGGGGTCTGATCAAGTGCCCTGCCGGCCTCCGCCAGCCTGAGCCTCCAGGGTCTTGACCCGGTCGTAGAGCTTGTGGATGTTTTTCAGGAGCGCGTAGTTCGCCTTGTATTCGCGGATCGGGCGTGCGGGAGCCCCGAACATGATGCTCTTCGCAGGCACATCCTTCGCGATGGCGGACATGGCACCGAAGATGACTCCGTCGCCGAGTTCGATGTGGCCGCTCAGCCCGACTTTTCCGGCCAGCGTCACAAAATTTCCGATCCGGGTGCTGCCGGAAATTCCGACCTGCGCGCAGAGGACGCAATGCTCGCCGATCGTGACGTTGTGCCCGATCTGCACAAGGTTGTCGATTTTTGTGCCCTTGCGGATCCATGTGCGGCCGAATCGCGCGCGGTCGACCGTGGTATTCGCCCCGATTTCCACATCGTCCTCGATCTGCACGATTCCGGTCTGGGGGATTTTCTGGTGCCTGCCGTCGCGGAACTCGTAGCCGAAGCCGTCCGCGCCGATCACAGCGCCCGGGTGCAGGGTGACCCTGTTGGCGAGCGTGCAGCGCTCCCTGAGCGTGACGTTGGGATAGAGAATGCACTCCTCGCCAACCACCGCCCGGTGGCCGATGTAGCAGTTCGCTCCGATGATCGAACGCGCCCCGATTTTTGCGCCGGGCTCGATGACCGCGTGCGGTCCCACCGCGGCATCCGGAGCAATTTCCGAGTCCGGTGCGATGACGGCTGTCGGATGGATTCCCGCCGGCCTGGGGGCCTGGGGCGGAGTGAAGTCAGGAAGCAGGGTGGCAAACGAAGCAGCCGGATCGTCCACCCAGATCCTTGTGGCCGGAATCTCCTCCGCAAACCCATGGGGAACGAGCGCCGCCGTCGCGCGGGATTTCCGCACGGCACGGAGATACCGCTGGTTTCCAAAAAAAGCCAAATCCCCGGGGTTGGCATCGTCCAGCGACGCCAGCCCGGAGATTTCGAGACCGGCAGCCTCCGGGGCCACCCAGCCGCCCGTGCGGGCGGCCACCTCGCCCAGTGTCATCAGTTCGCGGCCGGAGCTTTCGGCGCGTTCTTGTTCAGCGTCTCAACGATTTCCTTGCTGAAATCGAGGTCGGCGCGGGAATAGATCAGGACCGGGATCTGGCCCATGCTCATTCCGGACTTGTCGAAGACGACATCAAAGCCGGCGGCTTTGACCTTATCGTTCACGACCTTCATGATCTCGTCGATGATATCCTTGCGCATGCGGACGAACTGCTCCTGGAGCTGGCGCTCGCGGGTTCCGCGGAACTCGGTGATTTCGCGGTCCAGGTTGCGGGCGTCGTTGACCTTCTCGTCCCGGCCCTTCACCGCCTTGTCCTTGGCATCCTTGCTGAGTTCGGGCTTTTCGAGATCGGCGTTGATCTTGTTGATCTCGTCCATCGCCTTCTTGAGCGTCTCGAGGCGGTCGTCGAGCTCCTTCTTGGCGGCGGCGCGGGCCTCGTTGAGCTTGGTCTCAGCGTCTTTGGTTTTGTAATACTGGGTGAAGATGGCGTTCATATCCAGCGTTCCCATTTTAACTTGGGCTTGTGCGGAAGGAACGACAGCAAAAAGCGCTGTGGCCAGAATGGCGGCGGAGAGGATGGATTTGAGCATGTTGGATGGTTTTCTATATGAGTGTTTGAGTCTGAACGATAAATCGCTTCGGTCAAGATTGGACTGGCATTTCGCGGATTTGTTCAAAATTGGTATCCAATATTGAAATTGAACTTGCCGGGAGGGCCGTTCCAGCTGTCGTAAACGAGCGGGATGCCGTAATCCACGCGGATCGGACCGATCGGGAGATCGAGCCGAAGGCCGAATCCGGCATCCACATTTGCATTCGACGTGCTGAAGTCACCCGGGTCGACATTGACAAATCCCATGTCGGTGAAGAAGGCGCCTCGGACGCGGGACACGATCGGGAAGGTCATTTCAAACGTGATGTAGGCCAGCGAGTTGCCGCCGATCGGGTTCCCATACTCGTCGACAGGTCCGACCTCGCGGAAATTGAAACCACGCATGTTATTTGCTCCGCCGAGGTAGAGGCGGTCGAAAATCGGAACGCCGTTTCCATAGCCATCGTCATCCCCGCCCTCGCCGCCGCCCCAGCCATCGGTGATGGCGATCTGGCCCTTCACAAGGAAGATCAGGTCGAGCGGCAGGGAGAAGTATTTGGAGAATTCGAGCGAGAGCCCGTAATCCTGGACGGTTCCCCCGAGCGGACCGCCTGCAATGAATCCGGTGAGTTCGATGAGTTCCCCCTTGCGGGTGAGGAACAGGCTGTCGCGGGTGTCCCAGGTGAGCGATCCCGTGAACGCGCTCTTCGTATAGGTGCCGGCGGCGTCCTTAATGACCGGGCCGGCATTCTCGTTGCCGTCGTAGCCGTCGCCGTAGCCGTCCAAAAAGAAGTAGTCGTTCTGGTCCACGTTATCGACGTTGTAGATCCGGATGTTCTCGATCCGGTATTCTCCGCGGGCCGAAAGTGCGCGCCAGATCTGCTTGCGGGCCTGGAACGCGACGCCGTAGTTCTCCTGCTGGTAAACCGCTGAGAGGAAGTTCGCGTTCCGGTAGTAACCTTCCACGCCGACCGAGAGCTTGTATCCCAGGAACCATGGCTCGGTGAGGGAGACGACGAAGTCGCTGCGCTGGAGGCCGTATTGCCCGCGGATCCGGAACCGCTGGCCGCCGCCGGTGAAGTTCGGCCAGTTGAGGATATCGAAGTTCGACTGCTGGAGCTCGGCGAACCCGAGGAGGCTGTCGATCGTGCTGAACCCGACGCCGAAGTTGAACGAGCCGGTCCGCTTTTCCTCGACGATGACGTTGAGGTCTTTGCGCCCCGGAACGATCGTGTCGGTGGCGGGCGTCTCGACGCGGGAGAAGTAGTTGAGGTTCTCGAGGCGTTTCTTGCTGACATCGACGAGGGTCGTGTCGAAGACATCGCCCGGCTTCACCGCGAGCTCGCGGCGGATTACGCGGTCCTGGGTCCGTGTGTTGCCCTGGATATTGATCAGGTTGACGTAGGACTGGACGCCCTCATCGATCCGGTAGGTCACATCCACGGCACCCGGTCCGGCCGGCAAAACCTCCGGGAGGGAGACCATGTCCACATAGCCGCGGCTTCCGTAGAAATCCCGGAGCGCCTTGAGGTCGTCGCCCATGCCTTTGGGAGTGAACAGCTGGCCTCCGAGCATCTTCATCCTGCCGAGGATCTGATCCTGCGGAACGACGTTCACCCCGTCGACCTTCACGGAATTCACTCGATACTGGATCCCCTCGACAACCGTGACGATCAGCTCGACGCCGTCATTTCCGACCGGCTGCGTCTGGATGTCGGAGACGTCAACGTCGGCAAACCCGCGGTTCTGATAAAGCGTCCTGATCGCGGCGCGATCGTCCTCGACCTGGGTCGGCAGCAGGCGGCCGCTCTTGGTGAAGAACGAAAGCATGTCCTCGGGCTTGGTCTTCATGACCTTGCGGAGGTCGCGGGGGAGGATCGAGTCGTTGCCGACAAAAGTGATCTTTTTGACGACGAGCTTCGGACCCTCGGTGATCGAGAAGATGACGCGCGAGCGGTTTTTCCCGGCGATTTCCTGCACCCGGTAGGTGACATCCACCTCGGAAAAATTCCTGTCCTCGTAGAGCTTGATGATCTTCTGCCGGTCGTCCTCGATTTTTTCCTCGCTGACGACGTCTCCGACCTTGGTGCTGATTTCCCGGCGGACGCGGTTTAAAGGAACCCGGTCTGCGCCCTCGATGATGATCTCTTCGATAACCGGGCGCCCCTGGAGGAGAACGGTGACCTTGACGCCGTCGCCGAGAGGCTCGGCGAAAAGACGGACATTGGAGACGCCCCCGGTCGCGTAGAGCGCCCGGATATCCTGTTCAGCGGCACGCTCGGTGTAAGGCTGACCGACTTTGGTGGCAAGGTTCGCAAGGACGCGCTCCTTGGAAATGCTGGGTGCACCGACATTCTCAACGACAATGTCCCTGACCATCGGCCCCTGGGGGGCCTGCGGGGTCTGTGCCCGCAGGGCGGGAGCAGCCAAAAAAATCAGCGCCGGCAGGAGCAGGCACCATATCAGGGTCGGTCGGCGGAATGTCATGGTTTGGGCAGCCCTGGCTCTGTCCTCAACAGGGCGAAACGGACTGCATGCCGCAACCGCCTGCAAAGGTCAAGAAACGAATGCACAAAAGCACAGGCAGGCGCGTTCCCATCAAAGCCAGGAAATGCGCTCGCGGAAGGTGCAAGGTCCGGCGTAGGGTCACATCGGGCTCCGTAAGGAGCTCGTCCAAACCTGTGCAAAGACAAAACCCGAACAAGACAGTCGTATTGGTCAGCGGGGGCATGGATTCCGTGTCGGCCCTCTACCGTGCGCATGCGGATTCCGAAGTTGCAGCCTGCCTGAGCTTTCACTACGGGTCCAAGCACAATGACTGCGAAATCCCCTTCGCAAAATGGCATGCGGATCGCCTCGGAATCCCCCACATCACGATCCCACTCGCATTCATCGGAGAACATTTTGCATCGGACCTCCTCCAATCCGGCGGAGAAATCCCGAAGGGCCACTACGAGGCGGAGAACATGCGGAAAACCGTGGTCCCGTTCCGGAACGGCATCATGCTTTCGATCGCCGCAGGCTTTGCAGAAAGCAAGGGAGCCGGAGGACTGGTCATCGCCGCGCACTCGGGAGACCATGCGATCTACCCGGACTGCCGGGAGGATTTCATGCGGGCGATGGCGGAAGCCATCCGTCTGGGAACCTATGCTGAGCTGGACCTGCTCCGCCCGTTCATCGCGATGACAAAGTCGGAGATTGCCGCAGAAGGACACCGCTTGGGCGTGGACTTTTCAAAAACCTGGTCGTGCTACGTCGGCGGGAAAATCCACTGCGGGGAATGCGGGACATGTGTCGAGCGGCGCGAGGCCTTCCTGGTTGCGGGCCTGCCCGACCCGACCGAATACCTGGTCTCCGGACCGCTCCCGCCCAAACCAATCTAGCACGCATGCTTGTTTCCGAGATCTTTTATTCCATCCAGGGGGAGGGCGAGCTCGCCGGAGTGCCTTCGGTCTTCATCCGGACGTCCGGCTGCAACCTCCGCTGCCGGTGGTGTGACACGCCGTATGCCTCTTGGAATCCGGAGGGCGGGGAAATGAGCGTGGATCGGATTTTGGACGAAGTCGGGAAATTTCCCGCCCGTCACTGCGTTCTGACCGGCGGTGAGCCGATGATTGCCCGGGGGATCCACGGCCTGGCCGCCGCACTGCATGCGCAGGACAGGCACATCACGATCGAAACCGCCGGAACGGTCGCGCCCGGAGGGATCGCCTGCGACCTGGCCTCGATCAGCCCGAAACTTGCCAACTCAACCCCGGTCTCAGGCGAGGCAGGGGATGCATGGGTCGCCCGCCACGAGAGCACACGACTGCAGCCGGAGATTTTGCGTGAGTGGGTGAATTCCTACCCCTTTCAACTCAAATTCGTTGTGTCGGACACCTCCGACCTGGCCGGGATCGAGTCCGTCGTCGCCTCGATTGGCGCGGCCATCCCGCCGGAGAAAATCCTTCTCATGCCAGAGGGAACGGACGAGCTGGCCATGGATGCACGGATTTCCTATCTCCTCGCCATCTGCCGCGAAAAGGGCTACCGGTTCTGCGACCGCCTCCATATCAGGCTGTTTGGAAATTCCCGGGGAACGTAATGGGAAATTATGAGGGGTGAATGATGAAATATGAGATGGCAGAGACCGAGGCGTCACGTGTTGAGGAGGGTGGCGGGGACCTGCGGGAGCGGACGAAGGCTTTTGCGCTTCGGGTGATCAAGATGTTCGTGGTTTTGCCAAGAACCGAAGAAGCGCGGGTCCTGGGGCGGCAGGTCATTCGCTCGGGAACATCTGTGGGCGCGAACTACCGCGAAGCGTTCCGCGCCCGTTCAAAAGCCGAATTCGTCTCCAAACTCGGCGACTGTCTCAAGGAACTTGAGGAAACCGCCTACTGGCTCGAACTGCTCGCGGAGTCCGGGATCCTACCCTCCGACCGTCTCGCCCCCCTCCAAGACGAGTGCAACCAACTGACAGCGATATTCACCTCCATCACAAAAAGATCAAAAGAAAAACCCGCGGCTTCATAATTCCTGTTTCATCATTCATCCTTTTCTTCCATGTCTTACCGAATCTGCAAAACCATCGAAATCGAAAACGGACACATGCTCGCGCGTCATCCGGACAACTGCCGGTTTCCGCACGGCCACAGCCGGAAAATCGAGCTCGTCCTCGAGGCGGATGAACTCGATGCGAACGGCATGGTCTGCGACTTCAAGGCAGTCAAGGAAGCCGTGGGCGGATACCTCGATCAGTTCGACCATGCGCTTTGCATCAACACCGAGGACCCGATGTTCGAAACCCTCCGGCAGGCATACGGCGAAAGGGTGATCCCGTTTGAAATGACCGAGCCTACCACAGAGGTCCTCGCGAAGACGTTCTTCGATGCATGCGAAAAATTGCTTGCGGAATATGCCTCTCGCACGGATATCCGGTATCATCTGGCTCGCGGAGTCCGCCTCGTCCGCGTGAGGGTCTGGGAAACCAGTTCTTCCTGGGCCGAGTTTGAACAATCCCGCCCCTGAGTCATGAGCAAATCCCGCCTGCCCACCATCCCCGGCCCGACCTCGGCCGGGATCCCGAAACGACTGCGCCGCCCGCGGCCGGCGCGCAGCCTCAGCAAGCCGGAGGTCGCGGCATCGGCCGCTCCCCCCGCGGCGGAATTTTCCTTCCGCCTCAAGCCGCTCGACATCGCCAAGCATCTCGGACGTTTTGTGATCGGCCAGCATGAGGCGAAAAAAGTTCTCTCGGTGGCGCTCTGCGACCACTTCCAGCACGTGAGGATGACGCTCCAGGGAAAGGAGGCGCCATACTACCAAAAGCAAAATGTCCTCCTGCTCGGGCCGACCGGAGTCGGGAAAACCCACCTCATCCGATCGGCGGCGGACCTCATCGGAGTGCCCTTCGTCAAGGCCGATGCCACAAAATTCAGCGAGACCGGATACGTCGGAGGCGATGTGGACGACCTCGTCCGCGACCTCGTCCGCAGGGCCGGCGGCGACGTCCGGCGGGCCTCGCACGGCATCATCTACCTCGATGAAATCGACAAGCTTGCGACACGCTCCGACGGATCCGGCCGCGACGTCTCGGGAAGGGGAGTGCAAACCAACCTGCTCAAACTCATGGAGGACGGCGACGTGCCACTGATCTCTCCGAACGATGTAAACGCCCAGATGCAGGCTGCCATTTCGGCAGCGCGAGGGCATGCACAGGGCGGGCCGGATACCATTTCCACCCGTCACATCCTCTTCATCGCAAGCGGAGCATTCTCCGGAATGGAACCCAGGTCCGGAAGCCGCTTGAAGACGCTCTCCTCCGCGAAAACCGCGGACCTCATCGCCTACGGGCTCGAACCGGAATTCATCGGTCGTCTCCCGGTGCGCGTCGCCTGCCATGCACTGGACGAGGACGATCTTTTTCATGTCCTCCAAAAAAGCGAAAGCAGCCTCATTCACCAGTATGAGCGAGCGTTCGCAGCCTACGGGATCCGGCTCCGGTTCCAGGATGGAGCGCTCCGCGCCTTGGCAGCTCTTGCAAAGGATGAACAGACGGGCGCACGCGGATTGATGACCGTCATGGAACGGGTATTTCGCGATATCAAATTCCGCCTCCCCTCGTCGCGCATCCGGCAGTTGACGATCACTCCGGCTCTTGTTACGGACCCCGCCGGCGGATTGCGCAAGCTCTTGCAAATCCGCTGAACGTCAGGCCTTCTACAGTGAGTAATCTCCCATGTAGAGCCCGAGACGAAGCCCGGACAGCCGGCGGCCTGCATCAAGGATATCCTCAGACATGAGCGTGTAGCGTTCGATAAACCCGGCCATGCGGGCACTCTGAAGCGGAGGACAGCCTGCCTCAATCATCTCCAGCCTTGTTGCCGTCATCCATTCACGCAGGGATTGAACAGCCTTCCGGATTCCCTCCTCATCCAATGGGGCAACCGGAGAGCTCCGAAACCCCTCCTCAAGCGACCGCAGGCCGCCATCGAGATGCCTCTCCAACTGCGAGATCAGCTCTCGACCCGCAGCAGCCCGCGATTCCGGGATCTCGATTTTGTCGAGCGAAACAACGAGGTTCCCTCCGATCCGCGCGAGGACTCGCATCAGCCCGGCAAGTTTCTCCTGCTCCCCCTCCGGGCAGATCGGAGGATCGAGGTGGGCTAGGCGGACATCCACCTCTCCGGGAATGAGGGCCAGGCGGGTCTTGATCCAGATCGGCAGTGCCCGGCGGGCAAGGAGCCCGCGGCAGATCCCGACCAGCGCGATGAAGCGGTCGCGGATCTCCCACTGCGGCAGCGAGGGCCAGAGCAGGCGTTGGAAGAGTGCCGAAACCACGAGCGCGAGGGAGAGCCCGAAAAAGAATTCCGCCACGGCCTGGAAAGAGACCGGCTGCTGCCCGTTGAGACCGAGGATCCCCACCACCACAAGCATGGCGAGCTGCATCGGAATCGTCATCCCGCGCGTGGTGAACGAAAGGTATCCCCAGACAAACAGGAACGAAAAAATAATCGTGTTCATCACCGCGTAGCTCGACAGCATCGGCCGTGCAGCGAGCAGGATCAGGCTCACGCCAATGAGGGCCGCCACATTGAGCGGAATCAAGTGAAATGCCCTCCGGTCTCCCTGCCCGCCCGGACTAGCTGCATTGAGCGCGGTGAAAACCCATGTCCCGAGGATAAACATCGGCCCGCCGGGCGGGTGCAGCCAATTGTCGATGAGGAACGCCGCGGCAAGCGCGAGCCCGGATTTCGCACCGGTTTTGATCCAGAATGCAGGCGGCCACGGCGGCACGGCCGGCACGGGCGATTTTTCCGTCTCCATCGGGTTCTCCGACAGGGAGTCCAGCAATCCATAGGCACACACAATCTGAGCGCGTATTTCATCGAGTCCGAGAACATGGAGCCCAAGGACCATGGCCTGCTCAGCAGGGATCCTTCTCACTAGATCGCCCGTTCGCATTTTGAGAAGCGCATCGTCTAGAGCCTTGAAGGCGGAATCCATCGCCTCGCGCGCCTTCGTCCGGCTCAGCGGCGAGGACTCCGGGTCCTCAAGATCGGAAAGTGCCCCGGCAATGGCCGCATGGACCGCTTCTGCCTCAGCACCCGCATGCGTCTCGTAGAGCGAGTCGGCCGGAATCCGCTCCCTCAGGGTGCCGATGGCATAGGCAATCCGCCCGAGCGTGCCGGTCAGCTCATAATATACATGCAGCTTGCGGCGGAAATACCGGCTCTCCCTCGATCCAAACTCCAACAGGGTCCGCAGCCCGGTGATCCTCGCCGGAAAATCCTGTGCGCGACGCTCTCCCTGCGGCCGCTCCCCGTCCCTCCGGATGCCGGAAGCATCAAGGAAGCACGCGCGAAGATCGCCGAACGAGGCGCGCATGCCCTCCAGAAATTCCCGCCGCGCATACCTCGGCCAGATCACGCTCTGCACGACCAGCGTCACGACGATCCCCACAAAGATCTCCTGGATTCTCCACGTCATGAACCTCCAGGAAGTCGCAGGGTCTGCCATCCCGTTGCTGGCCACAACCATTGTCGTCATCCCGCAAAGAAAGAAGGCGTAGGGGTAACGGCTCTGGCCGAATAGGGCCGTGCAGGCCCCGACGAAGAGTCCGATCAACACAAGAAAAAGAACCGGATCCTGCTCCAGCGCACCGGTCATCAAATACCCGGCCATCCCGCCCAACACCGTTCCGACGAAACGGTAAACGGACTTTTCCGCGATCGCGCCCACATACTGCGCAACCATGAGCACGAAAACCGTGAAGAGCGCCCAGCCCGGGTTGTCCAGCCGGATGAGCAGAGAAATATAAACCGCCGACACCCCGGCCAGCCCGAATTTCAGCCCGTATCTCACCGCGGGATCCCTCAGAAGGTCGCGGAGACCCGAGGCCGTCGGGAAGGCCGGCACGGAAGCGGGATTTTGCACGACGTGTTCCAAACCGCCTCTTTCTACCATGCCCCCTCCCCTCCAGCAAGTGCGCGGGTCACCGGTTCCGTCATCGCAGTCGGCCCGCGAATCGCGCGCATTTCAGCAGTGGCGTTGACTTTGCTTCACGAGTCCCTTAATCACAGGGCTCAACTTTCTCCAGCGACGTGTCCCCGAACGAAGATTACATAGTCGAGATCCTTTTGGATGTGGGTCTGGTCACTCGCACCCAGGTGGATTACGCCCGCTCCCACATGAAGGGAGCGAGCGTGGTCGAGGCGCTGATCCAGAGCGGCTTCATCACCCAGGAGGACGTGGGAAGAACGCTGGCTGCCCAGAACGGAATGGAGTTCATGGACCTCGCCCAGATCGTGGTCCCGCCGAATGTCCTTGATCTGCTCCCCGTCGAGGATGCCCGTCGGTGGAAGGCCGTCCCGGTGGGTGAGAGAGAGGGCGCGCTGCTCATCGCAATTGGCGATCCCATGGATATGCAGACGATGGATGATCTGGCATTCAAGCTCCAGCGGGAGGTCGAGTTTGTCTGCGCGACTCCGGATGCGATCCGCAACAGCCTGATCCAGTATTACGGCGGGGAGGCGACGCCTGCGTTCGGGGCGGATCTGGATATCGGCTCGGAGGAAGCCGGCGCCGACGACGCCCCGATCATCAAAATGGTCTCGCTCCTCCTCGTGGAAGCCCACCAGAACCGGGCGAGCGACATCCACCTCGAACCACTCGAGTCGAAGTTCCGCGTGCGGTTCCGCATCGACGGCGTCCTTCAGGAAATGCCGAGCCCGCCGAAAAAACTCCAGGCCGCGATGATCAGCCGCATCAAGATCATGAGCGGCTCGATGAGCATCGCTGAAAAACGCCTTCCGCAGGATGGGCGCATCCAGATCAAAATCGGCGAGAAGGCGATCGACCTCCGGGTCTCGACGATTCCCACCGTCCACGGCGAAAGCGTGGTCATGCGGATCCTCGACAAGACATCGTTGATGCTCGGCCTTCCCGACCTGGGATTCCTCTCCGACGACCAGGCGAAATTCGAGAAGCAGATCAACCTGCCCGACGGGATCATCCTCGTCACCGGGCCGACCGGATCCGGAAAAACCACGACGCTCTACGGGTGCCTGAACTACATGAACAAGCCCGACCGGAAACTGATCACGGTCGAGGATCCGGTGGAATACCAGATGAACGGGATCAACCAGGTCCCCGTGAATGCGAGCATCGGCATGACGTTTCCGGCCGCCCTCCGCTCAATCCTGCGCCAGGCCCCGAACATTATCATGATCGGCGAGATCCGGGACATGGAGACGGCGAGCATCGCGACAAATGCCTCGCTGACCGGCCACCTCGTCCTCTCGACGCTTCACACGAACGACGCGCCCAGCGCGATCGCCCGCCTCGTGGACATCGGGATCAAGCCGTTCCTGGTCTCGACCTCGGTGCGCGCGGTCCTCGCCCAGCGGCTCGTCAGGCGGCTCTGCCCGAAATGCAAAGCGCCCGCCGAACTCTCGGAATACGAGCTGGGAATGCTCCGCCTCGATGCCGGGCAGCTGAGCGATTCCCACATCATGCACCCGGTCGGATGCGAGCTCTGCCGGGGCAAAGGCTACAAGGGCCGGATGGGCATCTTTGAGCTGTTCGTGGTGGACGACGAGGTCCGCAACATGATCAACAACAACTCCTCCACGATCGCCCTCCGCCAGCGCGCCAAGGAGCTCGGGATGCGCACGCTCCGCGAGGACGGCATCCGCAAAGTGCTTGCCGGCATGACCACCGCCGAGGAGGTTCTCACCACCACAATGACCGACCTGGACTGACCGCATGGACGCACGACAAGTCACGGATATTTTTCAGGAGCGCGGGCTGATCACTGCCGAGCAGTCGGCAACATTCATCCGCGAGGCCGGCTACGGCGACAGGCAGATCGAGCAGGTCCTTGTGGACCACCATGTGGTGGACGAGGACGGCTTCATCCAGGTCATCGCCGACTCGATCGGAGCGGAATCCTACAACCTCAGCGAGTTCGCCCCCGACACCACCGTCCTCGGCCTCATCCCGTCCGGCCTTGCGCGCCTCCACGGGGCCATGCCGATCATGGGTTCCGGGAACACGATCCTTGTCACGCTGACCGATCCGCTGAACCCGCAGACCATCGAGGATCTGCGCTTCGCGCTCGGCAGGGAGATCCAGGTGATGGTCGCCTTCCCCACCAAGGTGAAGGCCCTGATCACCCAGCACTACGGGTCGGAGGTCACGAATTTTGACGACATCATCGCGCAACTCGGCGCGGGATCCGATCTCGTGGTCACCGAGGGCGGCGGGGACGCGTTCAACCTCCAGGCGGTCACAGCGGAGGCGAATACCGGGCCGATCATCAAATACGTGGACGCGATCCTGGACAAGGCGATCGCCGCGCGCGCGAGCGACATCCATTTCGAGCCTTTCGAGACGGAGTTCAAGATCCGCTACCGGGTGGACGGCGCGCTCTACGAGATGGACCCCCCGCCCCTGCACCTTGCCCTGCCGGTGATTTCGCGCGTGAAGGTGATGTCGAACCTCAACATCGCCGAACGCAGGCTGCCCCAGGACGGGCGCATCCAGAGGACGATCGGCGGCCGCCAGGTCGACCTGCGCGTCTCCACGCTGCCGACGACATTCGGCGAGAGCGTCGTGCTCCGCGTCCTCGACCGCTCGAGCGTCAACCTCGACCTCGAGACGCTCGGGATGCCGGACGACATCTACAACCACATCCTCCACGTCATCGAGAAGCCGAACGGCATCTTCATCGTCACCGGGCCGACCGGATCGGGTAAAACCACGACCCTCTACTCGTGCCTGCGCAAGATCAACACGATCGATTCCAAGCTCCTCACCGCCGAGGATCCGGTGGAATACGAGATCGACGGGATCATCCAGGTGCCGATCAACGACGGGATCGGCCTCACCTTTTCACGGGTGCTCCGCGCGTTCCTCCGCCAGGATCCGGACCGGATTCTGGTCGGCGAGACGCGCGACATCGAGACCGCGCAAATCGCGATCCAGGCGTCGCTGACCGGCCACCTCGTTTTCACCACCCTGCACACGAACGACTCGACCGGCGCGGTCACGCGGCTCGTGGACATGGGGATCGAACCGTTCCTGATCTCGGCCTCGCTCGAGTGCATCCTCGCCCAGCGGCTGATCCGGAAAATCTGCACCTCCTGCCGGACCGCCTACGAGCCGAACGAGCACGTCCTCAACTCGCTCGGCCTCACGATCCACGATATCGGCGACAAAAATTTCTACTACGGCAAGGGCTGCGATGCGTGCAACAACACCGGATACAAGGGAAGAAAGGGCATCTACGAGCTCCTCAAGATGTCGGACCCGATCCGCGAGATGATCAACGAGCGCACCCCGGGAGTCATCCTCCGCCAGAAGGCGATCGAGCTCGGCATGACGACGCTCCGCGAGGACGGGTTGCGCTCGATCTTCGACGGCCTGACGACCATTGAGGAAGTCGTCAAATACACCTGACTGCTACCAAATCCGGCGGATTCCGTAGCGGTCGAAAACCGGGTCGCGGCTGATCATGTAAATGGGTTTGCGCGGGCGGGCGGGCGGGCCTAGGCTTGGCACCCTATGGGAAGACAGTGGCTGCATGCAAAACGCGAGGTGGCGAACTTGAAAAAAGGTCAGGTCGTCGGGAAACTGGTGAAGGAAATCATGGTCGCTGCCAAGCAAGGCGGGCCGGATGTGGAGGGGAATGCCCGGCTCTTCGCCATCGTGGAAAAAGCGCGGCGGGCCTCGGTGACCCGCGACGTGATCGAGAAGGCGATCAAGAAGGGCGCAGGAATCGGGGACGAGAAACTCGTGCTCGAACACATCGTTTTCGAAGGATACGCGCCGCACAAGGTGCCGGTCATCGTCGAGGTTCTCACCGATAACAACAACCGCACCGCTCCGGAAATCCGCGTTCTTTTCAAAAAGGGGCAGCTCGGGACGGCGGGCAGCAACAAATTTTTGTTCGATCACGTCGGGATCGTCGAGGCGCACCATCCGGATCCGGCCTCGGACATCGAGGCGGCGGCCATCGAGGCGGGGGCGAACGACTTTCTGGCGCTGACAGCGGGGGAAAACGATGAAATTCCCGAGGGGACGGCCGGAGCGCGTTTTCTCACCGATCGCGCGGCCACGGCTGCTGTTTCGAAGTGGCTTTCGCAAAACGGCTGGACCGTGGTGACCAGCGAGCTCGGCCATGTCGCGAAACAAATTCCGGCTCTCGATGACGCGCAGCGCGCGGAAGCGGGGGAGTTTCTCCAGGCCTTGGAGGACCACGACGACGTCCACCGCGTCTGGGCGGCGATCAACTAGCAATGGAAGAAACGGCCAGGCGGATCGTCCAAAAGCTCCGCGAGCACGGCCATGAGGCACTCTTCGCGGGCGGCTGCGTCAGGGACCGCCTGCTCGGACGGGTGGCGCATGACATCGATATCGCGACCAGCGCCCGGCCGCAGGAGGTCCAGAAGCTTTTCCCGCGAACCGTTGCCGTGGGGGCGCAGTTCGGAGTTGTCGTGGTGATCGAGCAGGGGGTGGAATGCCAGGTGGCAACCTTCCGCTCAGATGGCGCCTACCTCGACGGCCGGCATCCGGAATCCGTGACTTTCTCAGATGCCCGGGGAGATGCCCTCCGCCGGGATTTCACCGTGAACGGCCTTTTTTTCGATCCCGTGGAAGAACGGGTCCTGGACTTTGTCGGCGGGCAGGCGGATCTCCGGTCCGGAATTATCCGGTGCATCGGAGATCCCGGGGAGAGATTCATGGAGGACAAACTCCGGCTTCTGCGGGGAGTCCGGTTTTCGGCGACGCTGGGGTTTTCCGTCGAGCCGGAAACCTGGGTGGCCATCCGGTCCCGCGCGGCTGAAATCGTGACGGTTAGCGCGGAGCGGATCCGCGACGAGCTCGTGAAGATCTTCCTTCACCCGTCGCGCCTGCGCGGGTTCGATCTGCTCGATGAATCCGGGCTGTTGGAGATCGTTCTCCCCGAGGTGGCCGCGATGAAAGGCTGCGAGCAGCCTCCCGAGTTTCACCCCGAAGGGGACGTCTTCGTTCACACCAGGCTGATGCTGTCGCTCCTCCCCGAGCGGGTGTCCGTCCCGCTGGTTTTCTCCGTGCTTTTCCACGACATCGGCAAGCCGCGCACCGGCGTGCGCGATGCGAACGGACGGATCCGGTTCAACGGGCACGAGTCGGTGAGCGCGGCGATGGCGGAGGAAATTTTCGCGCGCCTGCGCTTTTCCAATGCCGATAGCGAAGCCGGCCTTGCCGGGATCAAAAACCACATGGCCTTCAAGGACGTCCGGAACATGCGGGTCGCCACGCTCAAGCGGTTTCTCGCCCGTCCGACGATCAACGACGAGCTCGAGCTCCACCGAGTGGACTGCCTCGGCTCGCACGGGATGCTCGACAATTTCGAATTCCTCCTTGCGAAGAGGATGGAGTTTTCCAGCGAGCCGCTGATCCCTCCCCCGCTCGTCACCGGAAATGACCTGATCGCTCTTGGCTGGAAGCCGGGGCCGCATTTCAAAAGGGTCCTCGATGCGGTCCAGACGAGCCAGCTCGAAGGGACCCTTTCCTCGCGTGAGGAAGCGCTTGACTGGGTCGCCAAGAACAGGGAAATGCTCAGGGAAGACAACCCGCAATGACCAACCGACTCGTCCATGTCGCGCGCAACGGAAAGATCATCGGACAGTTTCCGCCCGAGCAGCTGGCCTCGCTGATGGATACGGGCCATTTCCTCGACAGTGATCAGTGTTTCAGCGAGGGATCGACCGAGTGGCTTCCGCTCCCCGAATTTCTCCGGAAAACCGATGCGCCGCGCTACTCGCGTACAAAAAACCGGGAGGGAGCCGGCCCGTCCTCTACCGGATCCACCTCAAGGCGCGACCGGCGCACCCAGCGCAACGCAGGCCCCATCCTGGCCGGATGGATTGCTTTCCTCCTCACGCTGGCCGCGCTGGCCGGATCCGGGTTTTGGATCGCGGGCCTCTACGTCGAGCTAGACGGACAGCGGGTTCTTGTGGAGGAAATCCAGTCCAAGCTTGCCGCGAAGGAGAAGGACTACCAGCGCCTCCTGTTTGTCGCGCGCGAGGTCGCCGAACCCGGCCTCATCCGCGGCAGCCTCATCCTTCGCAACGACTCCGGCAAGCGGATCGCCATGCCGGGCATCCAGGTTTCCCTGTATCCAAGGAAAGCCATCGAGGAGCACCTCTCCGCGCGGAGCCGGGAGGCGGCAGCCCTGCCGGCCGGCACCACCGTGGACGCCGCCGCATTTTATCTCAAGGACCTGCCCCGGCCCATCGCGACCACGACCAGCGATGCCAGCGGACGGTATGAATTCCAGATCCCGGAACCGGGCGAATATATTATCTTCACGACGATCGTCTCCGCCCACCAGTCCGGGCAGATCAACCGCCTGTGGTTCGTCGCATTCGATTCCCGCGACCCCCTCAACACCGTGGTCGATATCACCGAGACCAACGGTGTGCAGCAGTTCATACCCAGCCTGATGATCGTCGAAGGGCGCTGACCATGAAGGACACGACACCAACCAGGCGGCCGCTGGCGCTCCACGCCTGGGCGATCCTCACCGCGGCGGCCACGTTCATTCTGCTCTGCACCGGCGGCATTGTGACTTCAAAAAATGCCGGGATGGCAGTCCCCGACTGGCCGACGACCTATGGATACAACATGTTTTTGTTCCCGGTTTCCCAGTGGGTAGGCGGAATTTTTTATGAGCACAGCCACCGGTTGGTGGCGTCGGGAGTGGGGCTGATGACGATGATCCTGGCGGTGTGGCTGCTGGCCGCCGACCGGAGGCGATGGGTCAGATGGCTCGGCGCCGCCGCCTTTCTGGCCGTCTGCCTGCAGGGCCTGCTGGGCGGGCTGAGGGTCACGCTCTACAAAGACGAACTCGGGATCTTCCACGCGCTCCTCGCGCAGGCATTTCTTTGCGGGGTCACCATCCTGGCCGTCGCGACAAGCCCGCGGTTCCTGCGCGGCGAATGGGATATCTTCCACCCCGACCCGGTTCTGAAAAACCTGGTCCTTGCCACCACGGTGTTTGTCTTCCTCCAGCTCGGGCTCGGCGCGGCCATGCGGCATGAGCATGCGGGCCTCTCCATCCAGGATTTTCCTCTCGCATACGGCCGGTGGATCCCGGACACATCCCCCGTGGCGATTGCGGGGATCAATGCCGCCCGTGAGGCTGCTGGCGAAGTTCCGACCAGCGCCCTGTTCATCTGGGTGCAAATGGCCCACCGTGCGGTGGCCGTCCTGATTGTTCTGTCAGCTGCGGCCGTCTTCCTCCGCGCCTCCACCGCCTCAAGGCTCCGCTCAACCAGGGTTTGGAGCGGGGCTTGGCTCGCACTGATCGGACTCCAGGCGGGGCTCGGCGCCTGGACGATCTGGTCCAACAAGGCGGCTGACATCGCCACCATTCACATGGCAGTCGGAGCGCTGGTCCTTCTGCTCGGCGCCGTCTTCTCGTTCCGGCTCTGCCGGGCTTGCGGGCTGCACCGGTTCCGCATCCCGGGGCCGGAAATCTCAACCGGGGTCGCCTCAGGGGCCGCATGAAATCCGCGGCGAACATCTCCTCCCAGACATCGGTCATCAGCGACGTGATGACGCTTGTGAAGGCCCGCCTGTCGCTGCTGGTTCTGATAACAACCCTGGTCGGCTTTCTTCTCGGCTGGCGCGGCCCCCTCGACTGGGGACTGCTGCTCGCCACGCTCACCGGCACGGCCCTCTGCGCCGGCGGGGCCGCGGCGCTCAACCAATGGTGGGAGCGCGACTTGGATTCCCGGATGAAGCGCACGCGAACCCGCCCGCTTCCGGCGCAGCGCATGCAGCCGATTGATGCCCTGCTCTTCGGAATGTTCTTCGCGGCAGCCGGCGTCGCGATTCTTGGGCTTTTTGCGAATGCGCGCGCGGCATTTCTCGCGTTTGCGACCATCGCGATTTACATTTTCGTTTATACGCCCATGAAGCGTTGGAGCCCGTTGAACACGCTTGTGGGCGCCGTGCCAGGGGCCCTGCCGCCGCTCATCGGTTGGGTGGCGGCACGCGGGCACTACAACCTGGAGGGCTGCCTCCTCTTCGCCGTTCTCTGGTTCTGGCAGATGCCCCACTTCCTGGCCATCGCCTGGATGTATCGGGAGGATTACGAGCAGGCCGGCTGCGCGATGATCACGACCCGGGATCCGGCGGGCGAAACCACCTCGCGGCAGGCACTGCTCTATTCTTCCTGCCTGGTTATGGTGACGCTCCTCCCCGCGATTCTGGGATTCAACTCTCCGGTCTATTTCTTCTCCGCTCTCCTGCTCGGCACCGCCTTCTGCGGGTTTGCGATGAGCTTTTTCCTCCACCGTGACCGGGCTTCGGCCAGGCGGCTGTTCTTCTCTTCCATCCTCTACCTTCCGCTCCTTCTCGGGGTTCTCCTTGCGACCGCCAGATGATGAACGTCTCGGATCTTCCGGCTCTCAATGCGGGGCTCAATGCGACAGCAGCGATCCTTCTCCTCGCGGGGTTTGCCCTCGTCAAGACCGGGAGGAAGATCGCGCACCGGAACTGCATGGCTGCGGCCCTGGCCGTCTCGTGCGTGTTCCTGGCGACATACGTCCTCCACAAAATTCTGGTCCGCGGGGTTCACACGCCGTTCGGGGGGGACGGGTTTTGGAAAATGTTTTACTATGGGATGCTCGCGTCGCATGTCCTCCTTGCGATGGTCATCGTGCCGCTGATCCTCGTCACCATGACTCACGCGATCCGGTCGCGCCACGAGAAGCACCGGGCCTGGGCCCGCTGGACATTCCCGCTCTGGCTTTACGTCTCCGTGACCGGCGTCCTCGTCTACTTCATGCTCTACCAATGGTTCCCGAAAATCTGAATGAGGCCCCGAAGGGCCTTTCCCACCCCGGCGTTCTGGATGCCTTCGCATATGACGCCCGGCGCGACACACTCGTGCTGGCCATGTATGAAACCCGCCCGTGGACCGGCGGCGACCAGCAGCTCTTCCAGCTTCAGGAAAAGCTCAACGCCTATGCCTCGTTCATTCTGGACGGAGAAATGGCCGGGTCTTTTCCGCAGCATGCGAACAGGCCGGTCGAGATCCAGCTCCGCACCCGCTATGAGCCGGATCCAGTCGCCATGAGCCTCCTCTCTCAGGCCCGCGAGCAACTGGCGCTCCAGGAGATCCGCTTGGAAACCATCATTGTGGATCCCGAGGAAAATGAGGGCGGCTGCGGTTGCGGGCACGGACATTGCCACGACTGAGCCCCGGACAGGCGGGCACTCCTAATAAAATTCCGCGACTTCCGAGCGGCTGACAAACTTCCGCATCGCGGGATCGTTCACCAGATAGTAGTAAAGATCGTTTGGAAATCGCTCGCGTCCAGTGCGAAGCAGTTCGGCCGCTCGGGTAAAGTCGCCTTTGCGCATCGCGACGTAAGCCGCGGAAAACAGCGAAGCAACGTCCTTATCCGGATTGATATCCGCCGGCAACTCCCCGTCGGGAAGGAACTGCAGGTTCAGGAGGGCCAGGGAGGTGTCAACCACCGCATGGCTGTCCACCGGATTCAGCCGGGAACGCGCTGCCTCCAGAAATTGCTTCGCCTCCTCATGCCGGCCACGGTATCGGAGCAGCGAGGCGAGTTCGATGCAGGGCGACGAGTTCGCCTCGTCGGCGAGCATTGCCTGGCGGAGAAGTGCCTCTGCGCGAACCCGGGGGTCGCCAAAACCACCGGCGCGCTTCTGCGTTTCCAAAACCGCCTTCAGGGCCAGCGAGTCCGAAACCCGTTCTTTTTTTGTGATCGATTCGTTGGCCTTCGTCAGGGCCTTGTCCGAATCACCACTCTGCATGGCGGCGAGGGCGACCAGATAGGTGAGTGACGAAACCGAGCTGTTTTCGCGCTCCAGAACAATCAGTTGGCCGAGAGCTTTTTCCGCGTCACCATCCCGGAGACTCTTGAGCGCGGAATCGAGTTGCACCTGAAATTCCGCCGGAATTTCAACGCCCTGCCTGGCGATCTCCGCAAACATTTGCGACTGCCGAATGGCTCCGCCCAAGGAATAAAACATCCAGGCGACCAGAACGAGCGCGCCGGCAAAAACGACGAGAGCACGCTGGACTTTGACATGCCTGCGCAATGATCTCCTGATCCAACTCCCGAGCCGGAACACCGGCTTGGCCGTGGGTATGACACTTTTGACGGAGGGCTCCGGAGCGTCATCAGCAGGGGGAGGACCGGGCGATGTGGATTCGCTTTCCGACTCGTTACCTCTTTGCTTTTCAAACGGCTCAGATTCGCCGCCTCCGGTTCGCGGACGCGACTGGGCCCGGGCCTCGAAGGGCATTCCCGTTGGTTGCACCCGGTTTGCCAGCTTGCTGGCCGGCTTTGCCGCCTCTTCACCCTCGACCAGGTCCTCGTCAGACAAAGCTGTCTTTAAATTCCGGGGCTTGATCTTGATTTTCTTCTCTTCGTTGGTTGGATTCTGCTCGGTCATGCGTCGAGACCCCGGCCGGGGTTTTGGGGCTAATTCCGATTCACATACAACACGTTCGGGGCAAATGACAATGGAATCGCATCCCCGAGGGGAAATTCATCCGCCGGTGAGCACGCCGGCTGGCATCGCGTGGAAATGTCAGCCGGGGGGGATCTTCCGGAAAGCCGGCTGGCATACTCAGGGCTGAAGCAGCTTGGAAAGTCCGAGCTCGTCGAGGGCAACCGGATTCTGCTGCTGGATCTTCGAGAGGTAGGCGTCGCGGTTGGCCCGGGCGCGCTCGGTGCGCAGGAGGCGGACGAGCTGGTCCTTCACCTCCTCAAAAGTGGCGGTATGGGGATCTTTTGTGTCGAGCACCTTGACCACATACCATCCGTCGCCGAGGCGGATCGGATCGGTCACGCTCCCTTTGGCCAGGCCGGAAACCTTTGATCGGATATCGGGCTGGATCTGGGCCTCCGCGAGCCAACCCACTTCCCCTCCCCGGGATGCGCTTTCGCGCTCGTCGCTCTTGTCGCGGGCGACCGCGGCAAAATCCCCCGATCTGGCCGTCTTGGCGATCTCATCAATGCGGGCCTTCGCCTTGTCCTGCTCAGCCTTGTCGGCCTCTTTGGGAATCGCGACATAGATCTGGGCGAGCTGAATCTGCCTGGGAACCTTGAGCTCGCTCTTGCGTGCCTCGTAAACCGTTTTGACTTCCTCATCTGTTGGAAATCCGTCCGGAACCTTGGCGATCGACTGGAGATAGGATTCGGCAATGGTGCCCTGACGGAGACGCTCGATTTGCTCCGTGATCTCGGGGGTCTTGTCCCAGCCTGCGGCGAGGGCTTCCTTGAACAGCATCTGCTGAAGAATTAACGTGCGGACCGCCTGGCTGAGTGCCGCGGGGTTCCTGGCAAGCGCCTCGCGATCCTGATCGGAGATATTCGCCAGAAACGGCTTCACCTGCGCGGCCTTAATTTCCGTTTCTCCGACACGGGCGATGACCTCATCGGCGGCCGGCAGGGCGGAGGTCAGGAGGAGGAATGCGCAATGGGTGATGAGCAAGTTCTTTCCGCTTCGGCTTGCGGTGCGGATTGAGAGGGGACCATCGGGGTGGCGGAGATTCCGCGTTCCACATTCCGCGTTCCGCATTTTCTGTTGGGTGTTTAGATACGACATAAGATTTATCCTTGGGTTTTCGGTGCTGCAGACGGGGCGGGCTCGCCCTGCTGCTGGTTAGCGGGCGGCTGGGCTTCGCCGTCCATGGGCTTCATTCGCGCATCGGTGAGCTTGTCAGCAAGGTCCTGGATCAGGTTTTGAAACTTCACTTTTGTGGTCCCGATAAATGGCTCGCGCGCGATAAGGGCGTCGCCAAGACCGAATTTTTCGTAGCGTTCGAGCGTCTCCATCCCGGCCTTATACATTGCGAGGTTCTTCACCTGCTGGTTGGCGACCTGGCGCTCGAGCTTCAGCGACATCGCCTCCAGCCTGGCGCGTTCGGATTCTTTTTTCGAGGCGAAGGCGGTCAGCTCGGAATAGGACTTTTTCCATTTCTGCAGCATCGCCTGCAAGCTGGTGATGACGGTCCCCCTCTCCTCCAGCTTGGTGCTGAGCTCGGCGATCATGTTGGCCGAGGTATTGCGCTCGGCCATGAGCTCCTTTCCGAGGGATTCATTTTTTGCAGTGAGTTCCTTGATCTTTTCCTCCGCGGCGATCTGGGCGGCCTGGGCGGTGGCGACCTGTCCCTGCGAGTCGCGGAGCTTGAGCATTGTGTCGCGGAGGGCTTCGCGGAGTTTGACTTCAACCCCGTTTTCCTCGTCGGCGGCACGCAGCGGGACGGCGATAATGACGGCGAGAAGAATGACCCGCCACGCGATTCCCTGACCTCCTCTCCTAAGTATCTCCCTGTCTGGTGTTGTCGTCATGGTTTTTAAAACTTCGAGTTGAGGTCGAGCTGGAGGATGTTCGTCTTGTATTGCGGTCCGGAGATGCTGTCGGCTCCCATCCACCGGGCGCCGATATAGACGTTTTCGGAAAGCGCGACATGGGCGCCGATGGTGAAGCCTTTCATGTTCGTGCCGCCGAGACCGAAGTCGGAATCGTTGAATCCGTCCACGGTGCAGTCGGACCCGATCCAGCGGTAGCCGAAATCCACCTGCCAGTCCCACCGCTTGGCGAGGGCGGGCGTCCCGACGCGGAGGTCCACGAGCCAGCCGTAATTGTCGCCGTCGAAGGGGCCGATGGCATCGAGCTGGTTCGGATCGGCAAGCTCACCACGGTTGTTGACCGCGATGAGCTCCATGGCGTTTTTGTCGAAACCGAGGTTCTTCACGTATTCGGCGATGATCGAGAATTGAACCGGTTCAAACCCGTTGAAATCAAGCCGACCGGTGAGGGCCACCTCCTGGAATTTGGTGGCGAGCCCGTAGTATTGCCACTGGTTGATCGCGCCGTAATCGTTGCTGGCATCCGGGATGATGTTGCGGATCGCCATGTAGGTGTTCCCCTTCTGGGCGAACGACGGGCGGCTGTTGTCGGTGTCGCTCGCGTCGCTGCTTGTTTGCGGCGTATAGGGAGTCGAGAGCTGGCCCTCGATGTTTTTAAAATAGTAGTAGGCGGCCGCGACCTTGAGCTTCCAGTCCCTGGTGGGTTTGAATTCGAAGCCTCCCTGTGCCGCGTAGAGGTATTTGTCGTAGCTCTTGAATTTGACCGGCTGGTTCGAGGAGAAGTTGAAGTCGGTGTTGTAAACGACGAATGCACCGGCGGTGACAAACGGTGTGAACCAAGGGAAGATTTCATACTGGAGCTTGACTGCCGCGCCGTCGAAGCCGAGGTCCTCGTCCCAGATCAGGCGGGTGGACATGAACGGGTTCTCAAACCGTCCGGCCCACATGGTCAGGAACTTCTTGTCCTTGACGGGAAGGTCGTAGCGGATGAATGCGCGGTCGAGCCAGATGGCGTATTTGCTGAAATTTCCGCCCTGCCCCTGGGTGGCGGAGTTGGCAAGGCCCAAGCTCTGGTTGGTCGATACCGGCGAGTTGTTCTGTCCGGTTGCCACGCGGAACCCCGAGGTGAAGTTCTCGCCCATGTTGATATCGGCGCCGAAGCGGGCCCGGATCCGGAACTGGTTCCTGTTCTGATCCGCATTGAGCTGGGGAGCAAACTGGTTGCCGGTCGTGTCGAACGGGGAGCCGGTATTGATCGCATTGAAATTTGGAAAGGCGCCGGTGACATCGTTGCCGTTCGGGAAGTAGTCGCCCTCAAACCGGATGCGCAGGTCGAAGAAGGGATCCACCTTGCCCACCCACTTGGGAAACAGGACTCCGCCGGCCCACTTGCTGGAAGCGCGGTCGGCTGCAAGCTCGAGTTTGATTTCCTCCTTGATCTGCATCTTGACCGGTTCGGGAACATAGGTCACGCGCACATCATCGGGAGAGGCCGGGGCGTTCTGCGCCTGGGAAATCGCGATCTGGTCGGAGGCGGCCTGAACGGCGGCGATCTGGGCTACGGCAAACATGTCGGCCTGGTTCTGTGAGCGCACCGCATCGGCCTCGGCCTGGGCCTGGGTGATCATCTCCCTGGCATCCTCCTTGGTCAGGATCCCACGCTGAACGAGCTTGTTGATCAGGTTGATCGTGACACTTTGAGAGGGCGTCGGAGGCTCGCTTGAAATCATGGGGGCCAGGTCAGGAGTGGCATCTACGACATTCTCACCCGCTGCCGGAGCGTTTGGAAGGGGACCTTCTGGCGATTGCGGAGTGCTGATTGCGGATTGCGGATTGGGCCCGGCTGCCGGGGCAACGGTATCCAGCGGGTTGAAATTTTTTTGCGCAGCTTGGGCTTTTGCGGAGGCAGCATCAGGCTGCGAAGCCGGTTTTACGGGTGTTGGAGGGGCTTTTGCTTCGGGCGTTGGCTGCGGCGTTGGCTGCGGTGTCGGCTGCGGCGTTGGCTGCGGCGTTGGCTGCGGCGTTGGCTGCGGCGTTGGCT
>Ga0247844_1000954_pt1 | contig 57358 bp, 42 predicted proteins | sample LaCtaG_FD_192421 | JGI IMG/M metagenome (GOLD analysis project Ga0247844, IMG submission 192421) | Freshwater microbial communities from meromictic Lake La Cruz, Castile-La Mancha, Spain - LaCruzMarch201714.5m_1 | ecosystem: Environmental > Aquatic > Freshwater > Lake | place: Spain: Castile-La... | reverse complement strand
TGCTGAAGTTTAACGCCCACAACTGATAGAAATTGGGCTTCGTTTAATTTTAAATCGTTGTAATTCTGCATAATGTTTGCAAAGTAACAACTTTTATATCATATAATTATAACTTATATAACAACTACTAATGATATATTTTCTTCATTATTATCCAAACTATCAATTAATTGTGATAGATTAGATGAAGTTGTAGATAATATATCTCAGGGTATTGCAAGTGGTAAAGATGAAGTTTTTTTTATTGATAAACCAACAATAAATGAGTATAAAATTGAAGACCAAATATTAAAACCAGTATTAAAAGGGAAAGATATTAGTAGATATAGTATTAACTGGTCAAATAAATATGTTATATATATGTACGATAATAATGGTAAGGCATTTGATGAAAATTACATGAAAGAAAAGTTTCCCAATTGTTATTATTATCTATTGTCAAATAAAGACAAATTATCAGGTAGAGGATATTTTGAAAAATCTAATAAATTATGGTTTGAATTGTGGAATCAAAGGAAACCACAGACTTTTAATAATGAAAAAATTGTTACATTAGATAATGCGTCTAAAAATAGCTTTGCTTTGGATACAGCTGCTTATTATGGAACCACAACAGTATATAGTTTTAGTTCTAATACTACAAAATACTCAAACAAGTATATTTTAGCCTTAATTAATTCAAAATTAATAGAATTCTATCATAAACTTAATTCCGTCCCTCAAGCAAACGGTTTTTTTAGATATCAAGCAATTTTTATAAAAACAATGCCAATTAGGCAAAATTCACTTAGTAATCAACAGCCTTTTATTGAATTAGTCAATAAGATACTTTATTTAAAGAAAACTAATCAAACTTTTGATACATCAAAATTGGAAGAACAAATCGATAATCTAGTTTATCGTCTTTACGACCTTACTTATAAAGAAGTAAAAATTATTGACCCCGAGATTGAGAGCAAGATAAGTGAGGCAGATTATAATTTGATTGAAATAGAATAACTATGAAACAGAAAATAACTTTCAAAATTGATACAACTGAAAAAATATCAGTTGAAGATTTTAGCAATTCGCTTATTGCTTTTAATAATGAATTTAAGAGATATTCATCAAATAGTCAAGAACTGTTTATTTCAGAAATAAGAAAAGGAAGTTATATCGTTGATTTTGTAACAAATATAGTTTTACCAACATTATTTGTTGCAAGTCAAACTAATATCGCTTTTGAATTCATTGAGCATCTAGGTAATTTGCGCGACAAAATTATTGGTAAGTCAAATTTAGAAACATGTCCGGTTCAAAGTTATGAGAATACGAGTAAAATTATTCAGCCAATAATCAATTGTGGAAATCACTGTCAAATTACATTGATTGCAGGAAATCAAGAAGTTAATATCTCTACATCCGAAGCAAAACAAATAAAAGCAAATTTATTAAAATTGGCTCTACCTCAAATCAAAGCAATTATACAAGAAAACTCCCAATCGACATACACCAAAGTTTTATTTTATTGGTATCAAGTAGGATTCGATAAAAACAATGCTAACAAAGGAAATAAAGGACTAATTGACACAATTCAAAAAGAACCAGTTGGAGTAATATTTGAAGATGACAATTCGCTCACTAAAAGAGAAATGACTACATCTCAAGATAATGTAGATTGGCAAGAAAGAGGATATATTGTAGATGTTGAGGTAATGAAAAAAGAAGATAAAATAGTAAAATACAAGATATTAAATAATTATATGAATGACAGTGTAATTGACAATTTAATTAAATGGGAATGAAACTTATAACTTACGAAGAAGTGTTGGTTGTTTGTCCTGATTTTTGGCTGAGTGAGGCGGAGTATACGGTAATAAAAATAGAATAGAAATGGAAAATATAAATATATATGATACTGAAGGTTTAGATTTAGTCAAAGCCTTAGCAGACTGTAAAAATAAAATGCAGCTTGTTGATGAAATTATATCATATTTCAAGGACAAAGTAGACGGTAACCGTCAAAAAACAAGAGAGTTATTTCAATTAGGAAAATTTATATCCTGTTTGAAAAGTGAGGTAATAGAAATTGAAGATGTAGTTAATGAAAGTCCTGATTTTAAATTGAGAATAAGTGATAAAGCGGTTGGAATTGAGTTAGTTGAAGTGATTGACAGTAATATCACAAAGCCAAAAACTACTCAGGTATTTCTTGACAAAGCTAAATTAAGATTTAAGGAAATTTATCCTGAAATTAAAATTTTTGCAACATTTTCTTTTGAAAATGAAGAACTTACATTTAACAAGAAAAACAAGCAAGCAATAATTGAACAGATTTGCTTAGCGACTTACAATTGTTTTATCGGCAAATATGAATACCCTGACTTTATTACTGAAATCTCAATTCACAGTAATAAGCATTTGGAATTTAGTCATTTATGGGTAGGTTATGGACGGGATTTGAATTCATCAATATTGATAGAAAAAATTCAAGAAAAAGAAGCGAAAATTGAAACATACAAATCAAATTCAGGAATTGAGGAACAATGGTTATTAATGGTCATTCAAAATGGTGCACCTAATTCGTATGACTTTGAGTTTATTAATGAATTTGAGTATTCATCAAAATTTGATAGAGTATATCTTTTGGAAGAAATTGGAATTGAATTAAAGCGTTTAGTTTAATTTATATATCACAACACCATAGGTGTTGACTTTGCATAACCCCCAGATTCATCTGGGGGAAAAAGAGTAAAAGTCCGGCTCAAAACTCCGTAGGAGTTTACCATCACACAGCAGCGGCTACGATGGTGGTGTTGAACTCCTACGGAGTTCTGCAGGGTAGGCTGGGTGCATTATCCCCCAGTTGCACTGGGGGTTACGCACAGTAAACGCCTCCGGCGTTTGAAGAATTGGGTTTATAGCGATACGGGTTCGAAAGGCGTTTTGCACCGTCGCCAATGGAATGGTCATGTTACGAATGCAGGTTGGGCGACGGAATGTTATATACACGGTTGCTCTGTCATGCCGAGCGTAGCGAGGTATCTGAAAGCATTATCGCACAACAGTGGCTACGATGGTGGTGTTGAACTCCTACGGAGTTCTGCAGGGTAGATTGGGTGCATCATCCCCCAGTTTCACTGGGGGTTACGCACATTAAACGCCTCCGGCGTTTGAAGAATTGGGTTTATAGCGATACGGGTTCGAAGGGCGCTTTGCACCGTCGCTAATGGAATAGTCATGTTACGAATGAGGTTGGGCGACGGAATATTTCTCTCTTGATTGTATTGTCTTCCTGAGCGCAAGCGAAGGATATAAAAAAACACCATCACACAGCAGCGGCTACGATGGTGGTGTTGAACTCCTACGGAGTTCTGCAGGGTAGGTTGGATGCATCATCCCCCAGTTTCACTGGGGGTTACGCACAGTAAACTCTTACAGAGTTTTTAAGAATGAAAGATGGCGTTTTAGGGTCGGAGACCCGACATATTTGTAGCTATGGATTAATTGGAATTGTTTTCGGGTTTTGAATCATTATCTACTTTTGAATATGTAGATGTACATGGTTCTGATACAACATTAGATTCCAATATGCTTGAGTATGAGCCAGAATTGTAAGTAGAACTAAGTTTTAAACGTCTTGTTTCCATATATTTTTGGATTTCTTCGAAGTTCATATCTTTGATGTCCATGCTGATTTTATCACGTACTTCACGCATAAAGTCAACTGCTTTAAATCCCTTAATTGCGGTGCTATTCGTTTTCATAATTGATAATTTCTTTTGGTGAACGAATGTCGATAGTTTGATACCCGAGTTTCATGTTTACAGCGTTGTAACCTCTAATTCGTATAACATTTACAATATGCTTAAAGTTCCAACTTATAAGTACATCGGCTTTATAAATGGTAGCTAATGCAATATGGAAGCAATCCTCCCTACTTGTTTTACCTACCACATTTTCAGCAATATAGGCATCTGCTAATTGCATTGCTTCTTCAGTTAAAACTATTCGGGTTTTGCTTGATATAGGTATTGTTGATAATAAATTTCTTACTTTTTCTGGTGCGTTAATTAGTTCATCTTCAGTAATATCTGAATATACAATTTCGAACTCATTATCTAATACAGCTTGGAAAAGTAATTTAGTTTCTTTTTCGAATTCGATATCGTAATAGCCTCCAATAACAGAGGTGTCAATGTAAAGAACAAGTTTTCGGTTTTTCATTTTAGCATTTAAATAATTTTCAATACAAATATACAATCATTTTTCAAAAAATAAGTATGTCTCAAAACTTTATCACCAACAACGCAGGGCAAAAAGTACTCAAAAGCCGCATTAATACCTTAATTTCCATTAGCGACGAGTTGAAGTTTCTGGTGGGTTTCTTTTACTTTTCGGGCTGGAAGGAAGTATACGAATCGCTTAAGGCAAACCCAACTATACAACTAAAATTGCTCGTGGGTTTACAGGTGGATAAACTGATACACGATAATTTGGTGGAATATGGCTATGCCGAAGAACGCACATCGGACGAAGACCGCTTTAATGGGTTTATGGAATCGCTCCGCAAAGCACTGAACACCGATAATGCCGATACCGAAGAATTTTACAATCAGGTGTATTTTTCCCTCGAAATGATAGAGCAAGGGCGCTTGGTAATGCGTAAAACCGAAAACCCAAACCATGCCAAGTTGTATTTATTTAAATTGAACGATGCGCAAGCAACATTGCAAGGTATGCAGGGTCAGTTTATTACCGGAAGCAGCAACCTGACTTCGGCAGGGTTGGCGGGTCAGGAAGAGTTTAATGTGGAGATAAAAGATTATGGTTTTGGTGATGCCAATACGTATTTTGATATGCTTTGGAACAAGGCTGCGCCCATAACCGAAATTGATTTCCAGAAACAAAAAGTGATTGATTATGTGGGCGCTAAAACATTAGCGGCAAAGGTAACGCCTTACGAAGCCTACGCGCTGATACTGAAAACCTATATCGACCTGCAACAAACCAAACATATTCGCTCGTCGGTTATAGAGCTACTTGCCAAAAATGGGTTTAAGGAATTTGCATATCAAATTGATGCAGTTAATCAGGGCTTAAGTATTATCGACGAATACAAAGGCGTGGTAATTGCCGATGTGGTAGGGTTGGGAAAATCGGTGATTGCTGCCATGCTTGCAAAAAACCTTGATAAACGTACCATGATTATTTGTCCTCCGGGATTGATTGGCGATGAAAAATCGCATACTGGCTGGTGGGAATATATGAATAATTTTGATATTAAAGGTACAGTTCAAAGTAGAGGTCAGCTGACAACGATTGCTGAAAATATTGATAACACAAATACAGAAGTGGTAATAGTGGACGAAGCACATTATTTCCGCAATCAGGATACGGAAGATTACGAAGCTTTGCTCAAAATTTGCCGCGATAGAATTGTGATTTTGCTTACTGCCACGCCATTCAACAACTCACCGGCTGATATTTTTTCGTTGCTCAAACTGTTTATCGTTCCGGGCAAATCGGGCATTACCATCGACCACGATTTGGAAGCATTGTTTGTGGGTTATGGCACACGATTCAAAAAGCTGTCGGATATAATGAAGTACAGCAACTCCAAAAAGGAAGAGAAAAAAGCCAAAGCGCTTAAACTTTATGCTGAATTATTTAGCGAACCAAATGTAAACCTCGGCAAAGTACGCGAAGAAACAAAGCGGCTTGCCAACCAGATAAAAAATGTGATTTCGCCTGTCATTATTCGTCGCAACCGACTTGACTTGCGTAACGATTATGTGTATTCGCGCGAAGTAACCGAACTATCGACAGTACGAGACCCGAAAGAACTGTTTTACACACTCATGCCAACACAAAGTAGTTTTTACAACGAAGTGTTGACCACGTATTTTGGCGAAGATGGGCATTTTAGCGGTGCTATTTATCAGCCTTTTGCGTACGAAAACGACCCGAAAGAAAACGAAAAACTCGACGAGCAAGGCAACCGTGCCTTTAACCAACAAGCCAACTTATTCGACTTTATGCGCCGCCTGTTGGTGAAGCGTTTCGAAAGTTCGTTTGGCGCTTTCAGCGAATCCATCAACCGATTTTTGGCGATTCACGAACGCGTAAAAGCATTTATAGCCAAAACAGGTGGCAAATACATTCTCGACCGAAAGTTAATGGATACATTAATGGAAGAAGAAAACATGGAAAGCATTCTGCAAATTCTGGACGATTACGAAAACAATGTGCTTACGAAACGAGTTCCCAAAAATAACACGGTGTACGATACGTCGAAATTCAAACGGAAAAAAGAGTTTTTTGAAAATATCGATACGGATATTGCTTTGTTCAACGAAATAAAAATGCATCTCGAACAATTGAATATTGTTGTAAACGACCCCAAACGCGATGCTGTTTCTACAGAAATAGAAAAAATTATTCACCAAAATAAAAACCGTAAAATTATTGTATTCAGCGAGTATGTGGATACGGTAAAGCATTTGGAACCATACTTCAGAGACAAGTTTGGTACACGGATGCTGATTTGCGATGGTGGTATGACTCCCACACTGCATAAAACGCTGAATGCCAACTTCAACGCACAATACAAAAGCGAGAAGGAAAACGATTTCGACATACTGATTACCAGCGATAAACTTTCAGAAGGTTTTAACCTCAACCGTGCTGGCGTTATTATCAACTACGATATTCCGTGGAACCCGACGCGCGTTATTCAGCGTGTAGGGCGCATCAACCGTATTGGCGCTAAGGTTTTCGACGAATTGTATATCTACAACTTCTTCCCAAGCGAAGCTGGTTCCAGCGTGGTTCAGATACGTGAAATAGCCATGCAAAAAATGTTTTTGATACATAATGCCTTAGGTGAGGATTCCAAAATGTTTGATGCCGACGAAGTGCCCACAGCTGCCGGCTTATTCAACAAAGTAAACGAAAATCCGGATAACGAAGGCGAAGAAAGTCTGGCTACCCGCATCCGTAACAGCTATTTTGAAATTGCTGAAAAACATCCCGAAGTAATTGCTCGTATTGCCGAACTGCCGGCACGTATAAAATCAGGAAAAGCATTTACTGCCAATCAGGTTTGTGTACTGCGACGTAAAGGCTTGAGTTTGTTTACGCATGTGGTGGAAACAGAAGCCGAAAAAATGGATGTAAAAGAAATAACGTTTGAAGAAATGCTGGAGTTGGTCAGATGCGAGTTTGAAACGCCCTATAACCATCTATCTAACAGTTTTTGGCCGGCATACAACTCAGTAAAAGATTTTAAATCAACAACCAAAAAAGGTTTTGCTCCAAAATCGTTGGAAGCCAAAGCGCATGAAAACCTGAAATGTGCCTTAAAAATACTTGATGCTAAGAATGACACTTTGATGACATTTATTAAAGTGCTGATTACGGATATTGAAAAATACAAAACCCTATCGGACAGAACTCTGGGGCGTATCGGGCGCAACCCGCTCAGCATTAAAGCAACTGATGCGGAAAAGAAAACATTTGTTGAAGAGATAAACTGGATTAAAAACAGTCTGGGCGCAGATTATCTGGATAGAGTTCTGAAACGCATTGAACATCAAAAGAATGAAGTAGTAATAGCGGTGGAAAATACTGCAGCACAATCTCAAATCTCACTTGGCTATACCATTTAAAAATAAATACTTATCTTTGTATTGAATATAAGTTTATAAGGTATATGCAGAAGTTGAAGTTGTACGGTGCTATTAGTTTGGCCATGTTATTTTGGTCGTTTTCGTTTATATGGACGAGGCAGGCCATACTCTCGTTTCCGCCTATTACATTGGTTACATTCCGACTGGTAATTGCATCTGTATTGCTGTTTTTGGTATCCAAAGCGGCTGGTAAGTTCCAGGTTATGCGTCGCGAGGATGTGAAATGGTTTTTGCTCTTGGCTTTTTTCGAACCTTTTTTGTATTACATTGGCGAAACCTACGGTTTGACAATGGTTGAATCCACCTTGGCTTCGGTTATTATATCCACTATTCCACTTTTTGCACCTATTTTGGCTTATTTTTTATTAAAAGAAAAAATATCGATTGCCAATATTGCTGGTATTTTAGTGTCGCTTTCGGGTGTGTTTTTGGTGATTTACGAACCCAAGAATGGAATAACAACCAACCCATGGGGCATTATGTTAATGTTTTTGGCGGTGTTCTCTGCTATTTGCTATACCACCACACTGCGTAAAATATCCACCCATTATTCCACTTTCAATGTTATTTTTTACCAGAGTTTGGTAGGTTTGTTCTTTTTTATTCCTACTTTTTTAATTACCGACTACAGTACTTTTACGTTTAGCAAGGTTACCACCCAAGGACTCTTTGCTTTGTTTATGCTGGCTGTATTTGCTTCGGTTATAGCATTTGTGCTGTTTGCAGGCGTTGTGCGTAAAATTGGCGTTGCTCGCACTAATGTATTTGTCAATCTTATTCCTGTATTTACCGCCATATTAGCTTGGTGGCTCCTCGACGAAAACCTCACTGCTCTTAAGTTTGCCGGTATTGCCATTACTGTTATTGGCTTGTTTGTAAGCCAGCTTGGCAAATTTAAATTCAAGCTTAAGCAGATTAAAGGGACTGAATATTAATTTTAGTCATCAAAAATCCTGTAAGGATTTACTTTGCATAACCACTAGATTTATCTGGGGGTTATGCAAAGTAAACTCCTACGGAGTAATTCAGAAGTCAATTGCTATTAAAAATCTCGTCTCGAATTTCCACAAAACATGTTCTACAACATATAAACGTTCATTTTAGCATTTTAAGTGTTAAATGTAACAGAAATGTAACATGCCCAATTATACATTTAAATAGTTAGTAAACAAAGGGATATATCATATTATCATCTTTTATATATGTTAAATATACAGTCTTTCATAAATTTGTAATCAAAAACATGCATAAAACATGTTGTATAACATATAACTTTGCAGTGTCAAATAAAAACAAAATGTTATGACAACGCTATTTCATATTGAAATGGCGTAACTAAATTAAGATTGTGTATAATTTTTTAAAAAGAAAAAAGGTATGAAAAAGATTGTTTTATCAGCATTATTTGCATTGGCTGTTTACGGTAACTCATTTGCAATGGAATTGAATGATTATAAGGTATTCAGCAAGTTAAACAACGAAGCAACATTAAAATCGCTCACGCGCTACTTAAATGCGAGCGAAGAGCAACATGAACAACTTCGTTACTTGTTCGAACTAACCGAACGTAAAGTAAAAACCGCAGTAAACAAAGCCGACGAGCTCGAAGCCGAAAAGGCGCTTTACTTTAACTTGGGTAATGCCAAGTATATGTTAAGCGAAGAGCAGTATAAAAAATACCTCGTGGTGCTTAACCTTACGGTAGCCGGTAACGACGAAGTACTTGTAGCGGAAAATTAAGCGACTACAAACTGTAAAAATAAAACGTCCAACTGATTGATTCAGTTGGACGTTTTTTTATTTATGAATTTACAATTTACAATTAATAATTAACCACTGCTATTTATGCATTAATAACCGGGTTATTGTTGAAAAATTCGGGTGCGTTCATATTCTGAACATCTTCGCCTGGTCCAATAGGTGGCTCTGACTGCATTTGGAGTGATATACTTATATCCAGTTTAGTAATAGTCAGTTTTGGTGAGATATATTCTCGCATCAGAGGTTGGTGTGTATGGTTCATATCGTTCATTTTTTTCTTATTATGCTTGTAACCGTATGGAATTTAACCCTAACGAAATGCAAATATATAACTAATTTTTGTATTTAAATAATTTTTCAGTAGAATATGCAAAAAAATCAGTGAAATACTTCATTTTAACATTATTGCTCAACGATTTTGTAACATATTTACATTGAAAACCTGACATAAAACTAGGTGTTTTCAAGTTAAAACACTTCAGTTGCTAAAAAGTTTAGAGTCGCTTATAAATCAGAAATAGTTTACATTTTGAAAAAAAGTAAATTGGTTTGGTAATTCCCGTAAATGAGATTGCCAAACCAATTATATAGTTTTTAAAAAGATCAATTAAGCATTATCAATTCTAAATGGATTATTACTTAAGTGTGTTGGTGTCAAATTTACCTCGCTTGGTCCAGCCGGAGGAGCCGAGGCCAAAGCTAATGAGATTTCATTGTCCAACATTACTTGTTCTATTTGAGGAGTCAAATAGCATCTTTTGTTTGATATTTCAATTATTGTTTTCATAAATTCATTTACTAATTTTTAGTGACTATTTACTACTATCCAAAATCTCCTTTTGGCTTTGAAGTATGCTCAGCCCAAAGTGGTAGGAGGTTTTTTTTATTTGACAATTACTTTCTTTGTAATGTTATTTACTTTTACAAAATAAACATCCGGTGTGAATGAATAATCGATATGTAGAATCGAATTGTTCAATTGTTTGCTTATAATTTGTTGTCCTACAGCATTATAAATCGACACTTCAGCGCCAATTAATTTTGCATCATTTACTCTAATTGTAATACCCTTGTTCTCCGAAAATACCATAATGCGATTGTCCGAGTTCTTATTTAAACCGGTAACAGCACCTGGAGTACGGAAAGAAATACTGAAGCGGTTGGTATTATCAGCAATATCGGAAGTGAAATCGTACACAGCACCACTTGTCAAATCATATTCAGTGCCATAATCACTTAAAATCACTTTAACACCTTCGGGTAAATTGCTCACCTGATTAGCTTTTAAGCTAAATGCATTGGCTGTTTTAGTCATAAATCGGATAGGCAAAGCCGTATCGAGATTCAGGCTGTTCAAACCATTGATAACTAAAGATTCAGAGCCTACAAGGCTGCTTATTTCAGGAATATGAGCACTTTCGTTACTCATTTTCGGTGAATCGTACCAATCAAAAGCATTTGAAGCCTGAGGATCGGTGTAAATCAACAATTCGTCCGAATTTGTTCCATTTGAAACTTGCAGTCGAACTCTTGTACAGTCTGTATTCGATGCAGCAGGAGTTTTTAGTTTATTGGTTGAATTATTATCGTGTGCAACCATAGTAGTAGTCACATTTAAAGTTGAACTGCCAACAGTAGAAGCTCTTACCCAGAAAGCTTGCATTGGAGGAATCATAGAACTTACATCGGCTGGAGAGGCTTCTCCTGCACCATTTACAGTTGAGAATGCCCAACTGCCACTTACTTTGGTACGATACCACATAGTTGATGTTGGCAGTTTTGATACATTGGCTGTAGCCACTGCCGTCCAATCTAAATAAGCTGTATAAGGATTACCAATTAAGTTGAAACCATATTTATTAGCATCGGTTGCAGCCTGACGGGTCAAGTTAATACTAATATTACCACTATTTATGGGTCCTGTAAATTCTACCGTATTTGGAGCTGAGGTTACGTCGGTAATATAACCTTTTCCGGCTGTCATAGTAGTGCCCGAAGCCGACCAGTCATTACCTGACCCAACTCCTTCGTTATAACTCTGAATGCGCGATAAGTTAGTTGGTGTTACTGTACCATTAACCGGCGAAGTTAAATACCAGCTTTGGTTGGTAAGGTATTGTTGTACTTTGGAAGTGCCACTTACTGTAAGCGTTCCACTGTTTTTAAAAGTACCTGTGCTACTTGCGCTACTGTTGATTATAAAATCACCTGAAACAGCTAAGGTTTTAGTGTCGTTAATTGTAAGTTGAGCTCCTGATTTAATATTTAAACTTGAGGAAGTGGCATTAGCATTAACTGTTACTAAATGTCCATTCAAGATATTCACAGCACTAGCATTATTTGTAGGAGTTTGCACTGGATCAACCCAAGGAGTAGTATTGATTGCAGATACTTGCCATGTACCAACAGCATCCCAATTGCCTGTGGCTTTCGATTGGAAATAAGCTGGTAATCTGGTTGACTCATAAGCTCCTGCATAGGTTATAACATATCGTGAAGCGCCTGTTATGTCTGTTGCTACTGTAGCTAATTGAGGTACAGCTAAGTTAATGTCACTAATTGAACCTCCTGTCAGACTTAAATCTCCGGTAGCTGTATTTGCAAAGTTTACAGCTACTGATTTTGAGTTGGCATCTTGTGAAGAAGCAGTTTTCCATGCTGCCAGGTCTGAAGCATCAGACGCATTGAAATATCCAACAAAACCATTGGTAGCATTTGAACGATAAATATTGTTATTATCAGAAGTAAATGTACCTGCAGTTCCTACTCTACGAATACCCCAGGTTTTCATGCCTGTTTCATCCGAAATAATTATGTTATTATAAATATTTTTTATACCAGGAGATGCAGCAGCTTCGGTTATACTTGTATAAGCAATACCTGCAATATATGATGTTCCAAATGCACTCATATCAACACCTTCGGGCATGTATATGGTATTGTGATAAATATTATCAGTAGATGAACTTGATGTTCGGATTGCATATAGTTTCGAGTTGGTTGTGGTAGATGCACCAGCCTTCAAACCAGATATTGTGTTGTTATAAACATTAACTGTCTTTGAAGATCCACATTGAATGTCTATACCAATAACTCCATTATTAGAACCTGCTGTTTTATTTAATGTTGTAAGCGCTATAATTTTATTATTATAAAAATTAAAAGTTCCTACTGTGGCAAAAGTACTTTGAAAAGATATGCCAGCTGAACTTTGATCTGTTTGGCTTATTTCAGAAATAGTATTGCCATAAATATCTCCATCATTAGTGTATGATACAAATATGCCACGTTGGCGCCCAAACACAATATTGTCACGGATTACTAGGCCGGTTATGCCAACCGTAGCAACACCAGTATTTGCAATATTTATCCCTGTAGAGCCATTCCCGTCAACACTGTTGAGTGTGTTATTTTGAATGGTTAGGTTATCAGGTGAAAAATTAGAAACATTAAAATAATTGGTTACATTAATCGGTGCAGTAGTACTACCACTCGTGCTCCGGTTGGTAATTATACAATTTTTGATAGTGATATTGTCGTTGTCTCCAAAAATTCGGATTACCGATCTTTGATTAGCAGTAACTGGTCCCACCATAGTCATATCTTTCGTTGTACCACCTACAGTATTTGAACCATCAATTACAATTTTGTTTGTTGAAACTAAATTTGCCAACATAGCAGTTGATGATCCGATAACGAAATGTCCATCAATATCCTTTGCTGTGACACCATCGTTGAATGTAATAGTTGGTGTAACTCCAACAGCAGGTTTTATTGTAATGGTAGAGCCGTTTGTATTTACGCCTATTGCAATATTTGCAGATTCAGTGAAACTACCTTTTAATGAAATTACAATATTCCCATTAGTTGTAAAAGTTTCTGTGTTTAAAGCCGCTAGAGCAGAACCTAAACTTGCATATCCTCCGTCTTTTGATGGTGAGCCTGAAATATCAACTAAAGATTGGCTTGGCACAAGCTCTCCAGTAGATAAAATAGTTGCAGTTGCTCCATCAAAAGAAATCTGAGCAAGTTGCTCTGCAGTAACTCCTGTAGCATCATTACCAACAAAAATTTTACCTGCTGTGCCAGAATTACCTGTTGTCCCGGCCCAACCACTAATATTTAATGTTTTTCCAGCTGTCCAACTTACTCCATTGCTGGCTGCAAAAGTTAATGTATGACTACCACTTCCCAAAACAATAGTCGAATTATTAGTCAAGTTTAACGTTCCTGCAGTTTCAGTAAAACCTGTTGTTGCTCCGGTTTTCAATGTACCACCATTTAAAGTTATAGCACCGGCATCAGCTAAAACACCAGCTGCACTCAATTGTAAAGTACCTCCGGTAATAGTTGTTCCACCAGTATAAATATTTGCTCCTCCTAATGTAATTATCCCAGCAGCAGTATTATTTATAGTTAAACCTCCATTGCTTATAATGCCACCAAGACTATACGTACCTATTCCACCAATGGTAATAGTACGAGTACTACCACCTAAATCTATATTATTGCTAAAAGTCAATGATCCTGTGCCAGCTGAGACATTTACGGCATCACCAAATTGGAAATTACCTCCAATAATTATTCCTCCAGTATTGAATTTTCCAGTAAAATCTCGAGCGGTAGATGAATTAGCTGTTAAAATTCCGCCATTAATGGTCAAAGCACCAGGAGATCCTAAAGCATTAACACCTCCAACTTGCATAGTACCTGCATTTAATGTAAACCCACCAGGATATGTATTCCCATTTGAACTTATTAATGTTCCAGCTCCTGATTTAATTATCCCTGTTCCAACGGCAGTAGATATTCCTTGTCCAGCTAAATTAAATGTTTTACCACTTGCTACATTAATTGTCATTGCAGTTCCATTAGTAGTCATAGTCCCTGCAGCTGTCAATGTAACATTTTCATTCGCAGTAATTCCAGTTACACCTGTAGAAGCAAAAGTTACAGTACTATTAGCAATATTAAATATTGCAGCGTCATTTGAAACCCAAGCTGTTGCATAAGGTGATCCATTAGTTGTACTCCAAACAGAACCCGTCCAAGTACCTGTTCCACCAAAGTATTTTGTACCAGCCGAACTATTTCCGCTCCAAGCAATTACAATAGCAAGGAGCAATGTTTTTAATAAAGTAATTTTTGTCATAACATTTTGATTTTTATATATTAAACCCATGATTATAAATAATGAGTGCGCAAATATAATGATATTTATTTATTATGCAAACGTTTGCAATAATTTTTAATAAATGCAGAATGTTAAATTATAGTTCATGATAAATACCTGAAACTTAATAAGACAAAGGGTTTTATGCGGTTTTTTTGATTGATAAATGATTTGATTATTTTTTTATTAATTATACAATTTTACAACCAATACACTACGACACAAAAAAAGTCCCCGATTGCTCAGGGACTTTCTTTTCTTTAAATTGTAAATTGTCAATAGTTAAATTGTCAATTCTTCATTATGCCAACTTATTAAATGGATCGTTACTTAAGTGTGTTGGAGTTACATTTACCTCACTTGGCCCAGTAGGCGGTGAAGATTCCAATGCCAACGCTATGTTGCTATCAAGCAGAATCTGCTCCATGTTGGGTCTTAAATAGCATTTTTTGCTAGTGATTACTTTTTTTGTTTCCATAATATTAAATTTTTTGTTTTTTGTTTTTGAACTGCTATTTTACCACTACTTTACGTGTAACAACTTCGCCATCGCTGGTTAGTTTTACCCAATAAACACCTGCTGTGCGAGATACATTGGAAATAGACATACCTGTTGTTATTGGTTGCGAACTTATTTTCTGACCAATAGCATTGAAAATGCTTACAGTGGCATTGGCACTAAGCGGAGCACTTGTTTTAATCACCAACTCGCCGTTAGCATTTACAAATGCACTGGTGCTTGTATCGAGTTTTGTGTTATCTAATCCATTAACTGAACCCGAAGTACGGAATATTAAGCTGAAACGAGTATTGTTATTTGAAATAGTCGAGTTAAATTCGTAGGCATTGCCATTAGTTAAATCAAATTCGGTTACACCATCTTTCAAAATTATTTGAACGTTTTCTAAGTTAAGAAGCTCGTTTGCTTTCAGGTTGTAAATACCTTCGGCACCGGCATAGAAACCAAGTGGCAATTCAGTATCAAAAGGTATAGCATTCATACCATTAATAACTAACTTATCACTACCAATCTGTGTGTAAATTTCAGGAATGGCGGTATTTGAGTTAAACATTTTTGGTGAATCGTAACGGTCGAAAGCATTCGAAGCATTATTATTAAAATAAACCACCGCCTCATCTGTGTTTGTTCCGTTCGATACCAATAATCGTATCAACTTTGTTTCATTCACTTTTGGAGCTTTTAGTCTATTTCCAGCATTGTCGATATGCTCACGCATAGTATTGGTAACAGTATAGTTGGTCGATGTTAATTCGGCATTTACACGCACCCAATATGCTTGCATAGGTGGAATTAATGTAGTTATAGTGGTGTTGACACCATTGTCTACAATTACAGGCGAACTTGGTACAGCTACGTTAACAGTAGCATTCTTATATACATTACCAGCTTTGGTACGGAACCAAGCCGTAGGCAATACACCGGTATTGGCAGCAGCTACTTCAGTCCAGCTTAAGTACGAAGGATATGGATTACCTACTAAGTTAAAACCACGATTACTTCCTGATTCGGTACGGGTTAATCCTACTGTAATATCTCCTGAGTTGGTAGTTCCTGTAAAGTTTATAGCTCCAGTTGTACCTGCTGTAGAAGCAGCTACCTGAATATATCCTTTTCCCTTTACAAGATTTCCTGTTGTTACATTATCCCAACGTTTTTCTACTTCATTCCATTCTACAACACTTGTTCCACCACTTAACGATGTGTAAGCTGCTGCAGATACCGGCGCACTCATATACCAGTTACGACCGGCTGTAACATATTGCTGTACAGTAGCCGCAATGGTAGGCACTGTATAGCTGTCAATAAGTGAAGCTGTACCCGTGGCATCTGATTTTAGCAACAATGTTCCATTATTTACAATTCCAGTTGAAATGGTTAGTTGTTTGCCTGCGTTAACTGTTAACGATTTCCCACTGTTGATAGTGATATTACCTGCTGTCACCGAAGAGTTTATTGTAATGTCACCATCGATAACTACTTGAGCATCAGAAGCAGGTGCTGAGCCAGTATTCCAGTTTCCATTTGATGTCCATTCGCCTGTGCCAGTAAATTTCAGAGCCAAATCTGACCAACTTGTTGTTACCCTTATTCCATCAACAAGTATATTTTGTGCAGAACTATACTGTCTGAGAGCTACACTACCAATTTCAGTTAATGTTTCATCAATTGTAACAGATGGAGTTGTAGGTTCAGTTGTAGAAAATGAATTAAGAATAAACATATCTGTTTTATGCGTAGTGAAATTATGCTTTAAAACTAGTACAAATGGAGAGCTATTTGTAATTGAGATATATGAACTAGGAGCCGAACTTCCAGTTGTAATATTTATACCATTTGCTGTTGCATTAACCCAAACACGGCTAAAGTACGTTGAACCAATTACATTTGGTCCTAAATTAAAGAAATAGCCTGCTGTAGTATTTGCAATTATCTTAATAATTGAAGCAACATATATTATTCCAGAAGTTTTAGCTCCAAATGGTTTATTTATATCCTGACCATTGTTATCTACTTTAGCAGCACCTCCTTTTCCGCTTCCTACATAACCGTTAAAAGATAAGCCTGAAACAGTTACATCGATATTTGCAGTTCCATTTCCACTATGAGCTAACCACCCAGTTGTTGGATCGGCAGTTGTAGTTGCAGTTAATACTGTTGCATCAGTGTAATTAAAATCTTCTGACAATAACAATGTTTGTTCAGCATTTACAGTAAGCGTTTGTGTCGCATTAGTTGCTGCATTATAGTTAGCATTGCCAGCCTGTGAAACAGTAATTGTTGTTGAACCAGATGATAGAATCTGTACTAATCCTGAAGATGCATTAATTGTAGCAACCGCAGTATTTGAACTACTATAAGATAAAGGATTTGTTTCAGATGTTGCAGAGGTAGCAGCGAGGGTATAATCAGCATCACCTACATATTTAGTAGCTGTGCCGGCTAATGTTATAGTTTGATTAGCTTTAGTTATTGTCGCAGCCTGAGGGCTTTGAATAGTAAAACTGTAATTAGCTGATTGAGCACCTGTTAAACTTAATCCGCCAAAAGTTACAGTAGTTGCACTTGCTACATTTGCATCATTATATGTACCTGTTGCAGTTCCTTGAATACTTACTACATCACCAGTGTAAGGTTTTCCATCATCGGTTGTTCCTGCTCCGGGAGCTTCTGCTAATTGTAGAGTAGCTGTTCCACTTACAACGGCAGTTGTTGTGCCATCATAGGTTTTACTTGCAGGAATAGAAAGTCCTGACATTGATAAGTTTTTTGCACTTATAGTAGCTGCCGCCGAACCTTGATTTAATGTATAATAAGCTGATTGAGCACCCGTTAAACTTAAACCTGATATCGATGCCGTAGTTGCTGCAGCCACATCTTTAGAATTATAAACTCCTGAAGCAGTGCCAGATAAAGAAACTGCATCGCCGGTTATAGGTTTTCCATCACTGCTTACACTTGAACCAGAAGCAATAGATGAAAGCAAAGAAGGTGTTCCAGTTACTGATGCAGCGGTAGTTCCGTCATACACTTTGGTTGAAGCAATACTAAGACCTGAAACATTTAATTGTTTGGCTGAAACTGTGCTCGAAATAGTAGCTGCATTTTGAGAAGTTGCTCCTGAACTTGACATTACAACATTTCCTGAATAACTTGCTGGTGTAGTTGTTGCTGCAAGTCGAACATAAATGTTTGTTGAGCTAACAGTTCCACCACTATGTGTTAATGTTTGTGTAGCAGCATAACCACTTGCTCCACCGTTAGTTTGTGAAACTTCGAAACCCGAAGGTGGCGTTATTAAAATATTATCTGTTAATGCAGAACCAGAAACACTAAAGCTTGTTGCAGAACTGGCGGTGCCATAAGTTGATGAAACAGCAGAAAGACTTCCTGTAACATTGATTGTAGGGGTAGAAATTACCAACCATTGTGCGTACAAAGTTACACTACTTGTTCCCATGGAATAATTTGCTCCATTGGCATACGATGTTCCACTGCCATCAAGTGCTGTATTCCAACCATTAAAACTATAACCTGTTCTTGTAAATGCATTGGATGTTAAGTTTGCCGAAGCATCAGTGGCAATTGTTTGGTTAGACATAGAACCACCATCTGAACCATTTCCATTAAATGTTATGGTATTATTATTTGGAGTCCACTTAGCATACAATGTAACATTTCCTGTTCCCATTGTGTAACTAGCTGCATTTGCATACGCAACAACTCCACCAGCAGAAGTAGCCCATCCAGCAAATGTGTAACCTGTTTTTGTAAAACCGTTAGAAGTTAAATTGGCTGAAGCGTCTGTTGCAATTGTCTGAGCTGACATGGACCCTCCTGTATTAGTATTTCCATCAAAGGTTACAGTATTGTTGTTTGCTGTCCATTGTGCATATAATGTAGTATTAGCAGCTATAGTAAATGTAGCTGCTGGACTGTAAGCTGTTCCACTTCCGTTTGCAACCGTATTCCATCCAGCGAAAGTATATCCTGTACGAGAAAATTCATTTGATTTAACTGTTACAGTTGAACTTGAGGTATAAGGGCTGCTAACATCGGACATAGTTCCCGTTCCACCGTTGGTGTTATATGAAACTGTATATGAAGAAACTGCTGTCTCAAATGTACCAGTAATAGTTATTGGGCCTGCTAAACCAGCAGTACCTCCTGAAGCTTCTGCAGAATACATATACATTCTAAAACCACATGAAGTCGTAATGTTTGTGTAGTCAGAACTTAATGTTAATACATTACCTGTGTAAGCTGTTGTTGCATCAGGATTATTTAACACACCAGAATTATTTGTTATACCAGCATTCAATGCCGTATAATTGTTGATTAACGCACCATAACTATCGGAACTACCTCTCCAAACTGTATTACGTGTTCCAGTTCCACTCCTTCCAACACCAAAGGTAATGGTATTTACAGTGAACTTATATCCTGATGCAGCACTGATTGTAAAACCAATATATTTAGCAGCATCAACAGATGCGGCTGTAGGCCATGTAGTTGCTCTAAAATTGTCAGTACTTGAAGAAGTTGAAACCCCTGTTTTTGTCATAGCTCCCATACTAATTCCAGCATAGGTTGTACCATTATAATTAAAACTTGCAACATTGCCGTTTGAACCAAAAGTATAAGTAGCTGTAAAAGCAGTTTGTCCCCACGCCACTCCATTTCCTACCACCAGCATTATTACCGCCAGCAGCATTGATTTAATAAACATTTTCTTTTTCATAAAAACTATACCTTTTTTTATTAATTACTAATTTATATTTATTATGTTAAGGAACTGTAACGCTGTATTGCGGCACTATTCCATCGGTTTTATAATTTGTTTCGGATGCATCTTGGTAGTATCCGTATATTTTAAAATAATATGTTCCAGCACTTCGGTTTTTAAGCCAAAGCTCTTGCACTCCCGCATTTACGTTTATATCAGTACTGCTATCGGGGTAAACTGTTCCATCTACCGGTGTTTCAATATTGTTAAATCCTATGGTGCTTATGCGTATCAGGTATTTCTGAGGCGCTATAGCTCCGGTGGCATCTGTCCATTGCAAGCGTATGTTTCGTGCCGTAAAAGCAGTAGGGTAAGCAGCCGGTTCGGCAGCTCCGCTTTGTCCCACCCCCCACACGCTATACACATATTCCGGATGGTCGATAAACGGATTCCTATTGTGTTGTATGGCATATACTGCATCGTTTCGGTCAATTTCTTTTTGCGAAACAGGGTCAGCCACGTGCCATTCGCCCAACATATTCAGAAACCAGGATTCAAATACCGGAAACGCATTGTTTTGAAGCACTGCATTGGCTTCGGTACTGTTGGCATACCAACCCGCAATTACATCTTGATATCGGGTAGCCATGTAAAAATACGTCCGTGCAAAATCGCCTTTGTAGGCATCGATGGGTTCGAAAACCACGCCCGAATAACCCGAATAATTACAATTACCTAATTTACTGCCATTTGCCGAAGTCCATGTTGCCGTTCCCACTTCACCAAATGGATAGTTGCTACGTATTCCATTTACTTTACCATCAGTAGGATACAAATGGAATAAATCGGAGTACATGGGAGTAGCATCATTGAACCAACTTGCTGGCATAGAATGTTCACGATTATAACAATCGCCTTCGTTATCGTAAGTTCCACATTGCTTAGTTATAAACGTAAATTCGTAAGGGGCTGTACCACTCGGATTGTCCGAATACATATCCCACACTTTTCCGTTTATTTTGTCATCAGTTGTTTGAAATGCCGTCCACAAATAATCATACGATTTGGCTGTATGTCCGCTGACAATGCCGTAAAGTTGTGTTTTAAGCGTTGCTCCTGTGCCTGTAGCTGTATTGTAATATCCAGCGGGTATAGTGGCAGAAACAGTTGAAACAAACAGTAAAAAAGACCAACTTAACAGTAGTTTTTGAGTTAAAAAGTAGGCTTTCGAATAATTTATCATCCAAGATAGAGATTACAAATTAGAATTCACTACCTTCAACGTCCAGTTTTTAGCACCCGCAGCAATGCGAACGGTGTACACACCAGCCACTTGCAATGGAATTTGAACAGAGCCATTTACCGAAACTTTAGTTGCCAGCATTCTGCCTGTGGCATCGTAAACGCGTACGGTCGAATTGGCCGCTAGTTGGTTTACGGTGAGTATGCCTTTAGCAGTTGTAATAAATGGTACTCCCACTTTGCCGTTGTTCAGCGCAGTCGAAACCGAAGTTGTTGCGCTTATTTCGTTTGACGCTACCGAACTTTCAGCTCCTTTTTTGGCCACTACAGTGTAGTAGTAGGTAGTTTCAGGAGTTAAACCAGTCAGCGTTTTGCTTGTAGCACCGCTTACTGTAAATGGAGAACCTGAAATTGGAGTAGAAGAAGAGCTACCATAAGTAACTTTAACATCGTCGATAGACAAATTGCCGGCAACTTTTGTAAATGTCATTTTTAATTTTACAATATTTGTTTTGCCAAGCGTAACTAAATCAAACGTTTTAGTACCTGCTGTAGCTACATCTGCATTCGAAAGTGTTGCAATCGTAATCCAAACACTTCCATTATAACCTTCAATTAAAGTAGACGAAGTTGCTCCGTTTTGTTGTTTTGCCCAAAAACTAAACTCTGTAATTGATGAAGGATATGTAGCAGTCTCAATATAATCTGCTGTCAAAGTAAACGCAAAAGAGGGAGAAGCGATGCCAAAATTTGTTGCCGTAGTATATATTTGACGACTTGTACTTTGCGAACTTACACTCCAACCTGTAAGATAAGTAGCTGAACCAATTAAGTTTCCACTTGGAGTTACACCACTAAATGATTCTGTTTCAATTGCAGAACCACCTCCACCAGTTTTAGTATACACATTCACATCGTAACTTGTAGCGCTGGCAGCAGCATCCCAGTTTGCAGTAAATCCGGTAGATGAAATTCCGCTAGCAGTAGTTGCTACAGGCACACCAAGTGGAGTTTCGGTAGTTGTGCTTGTAGTTGGCTGACTTCCAATTTTATAGTCGATAGCTGCACCGCTATTGCTATAAGGCCAAATAGAAAAATTATAGGCAGTAGAAGCTGATAAACCAGTGAAAACGGCTGTTTGAGTGCCTTGAGCAATGTTTTTCACCAAAGCAGCATCCACTTCGGGAGTTCCATCGGCAGGTGCAGTAGGAGTTGTGGTGGATGCTTTTACCAAATAACCGGCTGGTGCTATGGCTCCTGTGGCATCGGTCCATGTAAGTGTTATCTGTGAGCCTGAATTGGCAACAGCAATAAATGCAGTAGCATGATTAGTAGGTTCGCCTACGGCAGGGGCAGTAGGAGTAACATTACCTGTAGCAGTAGGATTAGTGGCGCAATAAGTTGTACCTTCGCCTACAGCCATTACCGAATAGGAATACGAAGTTCCATTGGTTAAACCCGTTTTTGTAACTGGCGACGTTACTGTTTCGGGAGTGCCACCATTCCAAATTAAGGTATAGCTCGAAGCATTAGCCACCGCACCCCACGATAAAGTTGCTTGTGTATTGCCAGCAGTTGGTGTTACAGTAGGAGCGATAAGGGGTGTGCAAGAAGAGGTGCCTCCATCAGCAAGAGTTATGTTTTTTAAAGATAGATTAGTCCCACTTGGCTTTATTGTGAAAATCCACTTGATATATCTTGTTGTACTTTTCAAAGTTGAAATAGATTTAGTTCCACCTGCTACATTTGAATAATTTGCAACATCGGTATAACTTGAACCATTATCAGATTCTTGTACAGTAAAAGTTACTGTAGTAGGAATAGTACCAGGAAAAGTGTTATTAACTCCAAGATCAAATGATAAAGCGCCTGGAGTTCCTGTAAAATTTAAAATTAAAAAATCTAATTGAGTGTCAAATTTCAAAGAACCAGCATATCCTGCTAGCCCTGTATGAGAAAAACCAGTAGGCATTGTTCCTGGCCCAGTTGAGGTAACTGCTGAAAATGTAGCATTCACGGGCAATGTAGCTTGTCCAAAAGCATTTACACTTCCTACCAACAGAATTACAGCCAGAAGTATTGTTTTAAAAGAGATAATTATTTTGTTCATAAACCTGATTTTTTTATTTAAAATTATTGTGTTGTTGTTTTTACTGATTGTGTTTTTGTTTTAAGTAAATGTTCAAATATAATTTACCATTTTTTTAAAGACAAAAGTAACTCTACATCCCCTTTAGGGGCTTGGGGCGGCAAAAATTAATGTTATAACTGCCCCTATATCCCCTAAAGGGGACTTGAAGTTACAATTGATTTGTGAAATTATTATTTTTTACAAATGCAACATTATTTATTTCCTATTACTTAATTCCTTCAAAAAAAGTATCGTTTTGCTCCGTTTGTTTTTGTTTTAAAAATAGAAACAGTCAAAATACAATTCGTACGACTAATTCCCTGTTATAATAAAATGCCAAAAGTGCAATTTAGCTTACTATTTGCAAGCTTATGAGCTGATATCGTAACTGTTTATAATAAAATGTCGTAAAACAAACCGTAATCCTATCAAAATGCGCTTACTGATGGACTGCAAATTTATGAATTGTTTTTAAATAAATATACAGTCTGCATGTGAAATTTCAGTGACAATCTTTGTTTTTAGTGTTCGCACCCTTGTGCTTGTGCTTAAAAAGTGCCGTTGTTGAGACTATCGGAGTATAGGAGCACAAAAGGATTGTAATGCTGACAGGTTCCTTAGGTGTAGCTGTTGCTATTGGGTAGCCATAAATATTTTGTTCTTTTGGATTTTCCAGAAAGTGTTTGTATATTTGCATTCAAGTATATTTTTAACTTCCAACTTATGCGACGTATAGAAATTACAAATAAATTAAGTGAAATTGTACACCATGCTGCACCTAGCGCTAAAGTAATACTTTATGGCTCCGAGGCGCGTGGAGATGCACGAAAGGATAGTGACATTGATTTACTTATACTGTTAGATACTGACAAAATAACTTTTGAAGATCAAAAAAAAATCAATTATCCACTTTATAATCTCGAAATTGAAACAGGAATTACTATAAGTCCTCTGTTGTTGACACGCAAAAATTGGGAAAATAGACCTTTTAATACTCCATTTTATATAAATGTTATGAATGAAGGAATAGAGTTATGAAGCAGTTATTAGATGATGAAAGCAAAAATGCCTTGGTTAATTATCGAATTAACAGAGCAAAAGAAACAATTGAAGAAGTAAAGTCCATTTCGGAAAGTGGATACTACAATACTGCAGTAAATAGATTGTATTATGCTTGTTATTATGCTGTTATAGCATTACTTGTAAAAAATAACATTGAAACTCAAACACATGCTGGCGTCAAGCAAATGTTGGGACTACATTTTGTGAGCACCAAAAAACTGGAAGGTGACTATTCTAAATTCTATTCTCAAATTTTTAATAATCGAATTACTGGCGATTACGATGATTTTGTAGTATTTGACAAAGAAATGCTTGATGAACTTATTCCCAAAGCAGAAGATTTTATTTATACAATCGAAAAATTAATCGTGTAAAGCCTACTCCTCCAATCTTTTACCCGACGCATTACTCACTTTGCACTTTAGCAACTGCTGGCAACGGTTTGTGTAAAACAATTACAAACAAAAAAAGCTTTATCTTTGTGCGTCAAAAAAAAAGCAAAAATAAGAAGCTCCACAATATTTATCAGCGTACAAAATGGCATTTGATTATCGGAAACTTGGTTTAAAAAAACTCGATACCTACATTATTGGTAAGTTTCTGGGCACTTTTTTCTATTCTATTGTTTTGATTATCAGTATTTCGGTGGTTTTTGATTTGACCGAGAAATTGGATAATTTTTTCGATTCCAATGCTCCTTTTAAAGCCATTGTTACTGAGTATTATATGAATTTTATTCCCTATTATGTGAATATGTTCAGCCCGCTTTTTACCTTTATTTCCGTTATCTTTTTCACTTCCAAAATGGCTGGCAATACCGAAATTGTGGCTATACTGGCTAGTGGTGTCAGTTTTAGGCGCTTAATGGTTCCGTATCTTATTTCGGCTGTTGTAATTAGTTCCATGTCGTTTGTGCTGGGTGCTTACATAATTCCGCCTGCTTCGGCCAAAATGCTTGATTTTGAGGATAAATACATTAAAAAGAAAAAGCTGGACAATGCCCGCAATGTGCAAATGGAGGTCGAAAAAAATGTAATTATGTATATCGAACGTTATGAGGTGGCCGAAAAAATGGGTTATCGGTTTTCGCTCGAAAAATTTGAAGATAAAATACTTACATCGCGCCTTACGGCCGAAACAGCACGCTGGGATACAGCTAAACATTGGGTTTTAACCAATTACGTACAACGCGATTTTAATGGCATGCGCGAAAGTCTAAAAAAGGGGACTGAAATGGATACAACCATCAACGTAGAGCCGCGTGAGTTTTTTATTACCTCGGCCGAGAGTGCGCAGCTTAATATTAATGAACTGGGTAGCTACCTCGATAGGCAAAAAAGCCGTGGTGTAGGAAATATACAGGGTTTTGAAGACGAATACTATAAACGGTTTTCGATGCCATTGGTCGCCTTTATCATGACATTGATTGGTGTTTCGCTCTCGTCGCGCAAGGTGCGGGGTGGCATGGGTTTGCACTTAGGTATTGGCCTCGCTCTGAGTTCATTGTATATTTTATTTTCTACATTCTCTACTACATTCTCAGTAAACGGACTTATGTCGGCATTTGTGGCAGTGTGGCTACCTAATGTAGTGTTTTTAGGCATTGGTATTTATTTATACATCAAAGCCCCTAAATAATTTATTGCTACTTGGTATATTTCCGGCGGCGGAAATATGTATACAAAAAACCGAAAAAAACTAGTATAACCAGCGGTAAAGCAATATTTGTTATTTGCCAAAAAAGTTTTTGTTCCGAAATGATTTGCTTGTTTAGCAAACGTAGTTTTAAAGAGCGAGAGCGCAACTCCAGCCATTTAGGATCGTCGGCTAAATAAAGCAAAGCATTTTGTATAAACTCCCTATTGCCAAACTGCTGATTCATATACCTATCAAATCCTAAAGGCAAGGTAGTACTATCGCTGGCAATTCCATTTGTTTCGTTCCTGATAATATCGCCATCGGCCACCACTATTTGTTTGGCTGGCTTGCTTTGGGCCAGCACTTGCTGTATGCCCGATAAACCTTCGGGAGCAAGTCTGTTTTCGAAATTTGACTTGAATTTTCCTTCGAGTAATACAGCCACAGGTAAATAGGCTTGGTTGAAATAGGCTTTGTCCGTACCATTAGGCATGGAGCCTAAATCGATGGTTGCAGGAGTAGCCAATGCATGCGTATTGTCCGAACTGGCCAACAATAAAGCTGTTCTCACTTCTTTGTTTTCGCCTACAATATCCAGCGACGAAGTAAATTCGCTACGCACTTCGGTAATGTTTTTGGTTATAGGGTGCTGATACGAAGTCAATAACAAAGGAGCAAAAAACCAAGGCGACGATTCAAATTGCGGTTTAGCTCCTTTGGGTGCAATATTTACCGGAATTTGAGCACATTGTACATCCTGCAATAAGTTGGCATTAATGCGTATGCCATATTTAAATAATTGATCCGATAAATTTACATCCAACTCTATGGCTGGCGAAAGTCCGTTTACCGATAAGTTTTCGCGTGCAATGCGCACACCATCAACCAACCACAATACATTGCCACCTTGCATAATGTATTGGTCAATAATGAATTTATCCTTTTCGGTGAATAGCACAGTTGGGCGGGCAATAATAATGGCTTTGTAAGGCTGTAAAATAGATGCATCGTTTGCAATTACGCCTCTGTCAATCTGAAAATACCGACTCAGCGATTTGCTAATATCATACGTTTCGGCTTCGTTAAGTTCACCATGTCCTTCGATAAAAGCAATTTTCGAAACCGTAGTTTTCATGGCCCTACGTATGCCATCCGTCAGTTCGAATTCCAGATTTTCAATGGAAATGTTTAGATTCTCTTCGCCCGAAACGCCTCTGATATTTTTGAGGAGATTCACATACACCGTTTTACTTCCGTACGAAATTTTAATCCAAGGAAAAACAATTTTCTGTATCGCTTTTCCTTCGTTATCGCGTTCGTAAATAGCTGTAGGGGTCATGCCAAGTGCAGCCAATTCGGCTTGCTTTTTCTCGCGCTCTTGGGCCGAACTTGCTTCCGACGGATTTATCACCTGAAAATTTATCCCTTTATTGGCAAAAACATCCAATTCGTCGACCAACTCCACGGTCGATTTTTTCAAGCGCTGAAAACCCGGATTTAAATCGCCATCCAGGTAAAGTGTCAGGTTCATTGTTTCGCTTGTGCTTTGCATCAACTCTTTGCTCTGTGGCGAAATGCTGTATCGTCCGTCCGAAGTTAAATCGATACGGAAAAACACAAAAAACGAAAGCGTAGCCAACGCTACTACTGCCATTAAAACAAAAAGATTGATGTTTTTACGAATCATTATGAGCGTTTTGATTCCCTTTTTTCAGCAATTATTGAAGCCAAAATTGATAGAGTAAGTGCTCCAACAATTACACCCAGCGATACTAAATTGCTGATATGAAACTCATATCCCATTTCTTTGGTAAATTCATTAATGCACATTTTTATACCAATAAACGAAAGAATAAATGCTAATGCCAATTTCAGATAACGGAAAAATCCCATCACGCCACTCAGTGCAAAATAAAGCGAGCGTAAACCTAAAATAGCAAAGATATTGGATGTGTAAACGATGAATGGGTCTTTTGACACCGAAAGTACAGCTGGAATTGAATCAATAGCAAATATCAAATCAGATACTTCGATTAATAAAAGAGCAATGAAAAACGGAGTGGCGTAAAGCACTTTATTTTTGCGAACGAAAAATCTTGTGTGCGTTTTGTCATGGCTAATTGGCATTATTTTTCGAAATATCCTTACAGCAATGTTTTTATTGGGGTCAAATTCCTTTTTGTCATCTTTTTCGAACAGCATGTGAATACCTGTATAAATAAGGAATGCGCCGAAGATATACATTACCCAAGCAAATTTTTCGATAATTGCCACTCCTGCAAAAATAAAAATGGCACGCATAACAATAGCGCCAATAATACCCCAAAAAAGTATGCGGTGCTGATATTTAGGTTCAATGCCAAAGAAACTGAATATCATTATAAATACAAAAAGATTGTCGACACTCAACGATTCTTCAATCAGGTAACCGGTAAGGAACTCAAGTGCTTTTTGTTTTGCTAATTCCTCACCCCAAACATTACCACCAACAAAATAGATACCTATATTGAATATTACGGCTAAACCTATCCAGAATGAACTCCAAAGCAAAGCAGTTTTCACTTTCATTACTTCATCTTTTTTGTGAAAAACCGTAAGGTCGAGCACAAGCATTATAATAACAAACGCGACAAAACCAAACCAAAAAACACCACTAACTTCCATGAATAATTATTTTTTTTTATTGTTTAAAATGAATTGCAAAATTACTCAAAAATTGCATATTACAAAAAGTGAAACAAGATTTAAATATCCTGATTATTTATATCGCTAAAAAATACTACTTTTGCAGTGAAATCACACTGGATTAAGCACACTCATTAAACAATATAATTATTGATTTGTTTAGTCTCATATCTTAATTACAATTACCTTATTTCTTGAATAATATGCAGATAAGTCAGAAAAAAACTTGGATATTTTATAGCGTTACCTTATTATTGTTTGCAATACTGAGCTATTTTATATTTCAGAGTGCCAAAAAGTTTGAAACTTCAAACGTACATCATATTGCTCAAAATATTAGCACAAGTACTTTTGACGTATTTATGAGCTCTGTAATGCATAATTTAGCTGAACCTGCAGCCATGTTATTATTGCAAATAATTTCTATCCTTTTAGTTTCGCGTGTTTTTGGGTTTATATTTGTTCGCCTCGGACAACCAACTGTTATTGGCGAAATTATAGCTGGTATTGTTCTGGGTCCATCCTTGTTAGGCTATTTTTTTCCTGATGCATATAGCTTTCTTTTCAATGCCGATTCTTTATCAAATATATACATTATAAGTCAGTTAGGACTGGTTTTGTTTATGTTTACAATAGGTATGGAACTCGATTTGAGTATGCTTAAAAACAAAATGGGTGTAACCTTTGTGATAAGTAATACCAGCATTGCTTTCCCGTATTTATTGGGTATGTTGCTGGCCTATTACCTATATCCTAATTTTGCTGCATCACATACCGAGTTTCTACCATTTGCCTTATTTATTGGTATATCGATGAGTATCACAGCATTCCCTGTATTGGCGCGCATTGTGCAGGAAAAAGGTTTGTCAAAATCGCACTTGGGCACCATATCTATTGCCAGTGCAGCATTCAACGATGTTACGGCTTGGTGTATTTTAGCAGGTGTTATTGCCGTTTCAAAAACAGGAAGTTTCGAAAGTTCACTTTATAATATTTTGTTTTCGTTGGTGTACGTATTGCTTATGTTTTTGGTAGTAAAACCATTTTTGAAACGAATAAGCGATATTTATAAAAACAGTGAAGTTGTAAACAAAAGTGTGTTTGCTTTCTTTTTGTTAGTGCTTATTGGATCTGCTTTTACAACGCAACTTATTGGTATTCATGCGCTTTTTGGTGCATTTTTGGCTGGAGTTATAATGCCGCCACTGCCATCTTTCCGTAAACTGATAGTGGATAGAGTGGAAGATATTTCGCTTACACTACTTTTGCCATTATTTTTTGTATACACAGGTTTGCGTACCGAAATAGGGTTGGTTAACACACCTTATTTGTGGTCGATAGCTGCTCTGATTATAGCAGTTGCAGTGGTTGGCAAATTTGTAGGAAGTGCTTTATCAGCCAAAATACTGGGCGAAAACTGGAAAGACAGTTTGAGTATTGGCATTTTGATGAATACACGCGGGTTGATGGAGCTTATTGTATTGAATATTGGATACGAAATGGGCGTTTTACCTCCACCTATATTTGTTATGTTGGTGATTATGGCTCTGGTAACTACCTTTATGACAACTCCTATACTATCGTTAATCGAGAAAATTTTCCCCGAAAAACGCATTGTTGAGGAATTAGAACGTCAACAAAGTTTGGGTGTTTTCAAAGCGCTTATTGCGTTGGGTAATCCCGAAAATGGAAAAACGCTGCTTAACGTAGCTAAAACAGTATTGGATGGTTCGAAAAATAGCTTGGCTGTTAACGTGCTACACATTACGCCTGGAACCGATGTAAACCCGCTTTATAGCGAGCAATATTCTACCGAAAGCTTTAAACTGATAAACGATGAAGCAGCCCGACTCGAAATTCCGATTGAAACCGATTATAAAATAACTGATAATATTGAACAAGGAATTGTAAAAACTGCAAATTACAACAACTTCGATTTCCTACTAGTTGGTGCTGGTGTATCGCTCTCGGGTATTCCGTTTTTCAAAGAACGGAAAATATTTACAAAAGTAACTTGGCTTAACCGTGCATTGAATCGAATTTCGAAATCGCAAGCCATTTTTTATCCGGGTTCATTAATAAAAGACAAAACTAAATATTTTATCGAAAATAGCCGATGCAGTGTGGGGGTATTCGTAAATCGTGGTTTTAGTAAAATTTCCACCACTATGGTTATTCTGGAAAACGAGAACGATGGTTTTTTAATCCGTTATGCACGCCGATTAATGCGTAACAATGCCGAAGTGAGTATTTTTATTATTGATGTGAATAATGTAGCTCAAAAAAATAAATCCATTCAAGCGGATATAGATGAACTACAACGAAATTTTATTAATAGAGTAAAAACAATTAAGTCCTCTAAAAACAATGCTTCTATTATTTCGCGCTTCAGCTTTATGCTTATTAGCTATCAAGGCTGGAACGAACTGTCGAACTCCGAAAACAATGAGCTTACAGCAATTCCTTCGACGCTGATTATTAACAAAAAAACCAGCAGATTTGGTAAACTTGCCAACGAAATAGTATTTGACGACGAAGATATAAATGTTTAGGGGGCTTCGCCGTTATTAGGCACTTCTTGCGTTATTAGGTGCTTTGCACGTTATTGGCCCTGCCTGCGGCAGGCAGGTTCGCGTTATTAGCACTTCGTGCGTTATTTGGGCTACGACATCATTATTTCTTATTTTCATATCACCACATCTGTCGTCTTTCCAAAAAATATTGTTAAAATCCAGCGTTTTTACTACATAAACTACGAATTTAACTATTCGAACCATTAAAACATGTTATAAAACAGCTTTTTTGAGATTTATTTTTGCAAAACTATTGCATGGAATAAAAATCTGCCGTATCTTTGCATCGTGATTTTTTCATAGTATTAGATTTAAGGTTAACAAAAGATTGGTAGATAGTCGTGAGACTAAGCTACCTTTCGCATTTTATAACACCACATTATCACATCACCACATTATCACATCACCATATTGGCATATTGATACATTTTGAGTACTTTTGCAGTAAATTTAAAAAACTGCAGTTGATATGAACATTCTTCTACTTGGCTCGGGTGGTCGCGAGCATGCACTAGCCTGGAAAATAGCACAAAGTCCGAAACTTACAAAACTTTTTATTGCACCCGGAAACCCTGGCACAGCGCAGGTGGGCACTAATTTGGATATTGCTGCCGATAATTTTCCCGCGCTCAAAGAAGCTGCTATTGCTCACCAAATTGATTTAATCCTTGTTGGCCCCGAAGATCCTTTGGTAAAAGGTGTTGTTAACTTTTTTGCGGAAGATGCCGAAGTTTGTCATATTCCAGTTGTTGGTCCCGATAAAGTGGGTGCACAACTCGAAGGAAGTAAAGATTTTTCGAAGCAGTTTATGTTTCGCCACCATATACCTACAGCAGGATACTTAAGTGTAACAGCCGATAATATTGACGAAGGAGTATCATTTTTAAAATCCTTAAAAGCGCCTTATGTGCTCAAAGCCGATGGACTAGCTGCCGGAAAAGGGGTGCTTATATTGACTGATTTGGATGAAACAATTTTGGAGTTAAAAGCCATGCTCGATGGGAAATTTGGAGCGGCCAGCAAAACGGTGGTTATCGAAGAGTTTCTGGATGGTATTGAATGCTCAGTATTTGTAATTACCGATGGTAAAAACTACCAAATTCTGCCCGAAGCCAAAGATTACAAACGTATTGGCGAAGGCGATAAAGGCCTCAATACTGGAGGTATGGGTGCTGTTTCGCCTGTTCCGTTTGCAACGCCCGAATTTATGCAAAAAGTGGAAGATCGCATTATTCGCCCTACGGTGGAAGGTTTATATTCCGAAGGTATCAATTACACCGGTTTTATTTTCTTTGGTCTTATCAAAGTAAATGGCGAACCACTGACCATCGAATACAATGCCCGCATGGGTGACCCCGAAACCGAAGTGGTTATGTTACGTTTGAAATCGGATTTCGTAGATTTGCTCGAAGGTGTAGCTCAAAAGAACCTGAACGAACGCACAGTTGAATTCGACCAGCGATCAGCAGTTACCGTTATGCTCGTATCGGGAGGGTATCCTGAGGATTACGAAAAAGGAAAAGAAATATCGGGGTTAAACGATACTCAAAATAGCATTGTCTTTCATGCCGGAACAGCCAGCAAAAACGGCGCCATTGTGACCAATGGTGGTCGTGTAATAGCCGTTAGCTCGTATGGTAATACCAAAGAAGAAGCGTTGGCACAATCCTTTAAAAATGCCGAAATCATCAATTACCAAGGTAAATACTTCCGCAGCGATATTGGGTTTGATTTGTAGGGAGTGATTTGAATCAAGGAATTGAACTGTCTCACTTTACAGCATGGAGAGATATAAAAGTAAATTTTGCATCCTCCGTTGACGGTAGCATGTAATCTCGTTAACATACAATATTCACAATTTTGCCCGGAACAACAATCACTTTTTTAGGAGTTGCACCAGCTAATTGTTTGATAGTTTGTTCGTTAGTCATTGCTGTTTTTTCAACTTCTTCTTTCGGCATATCGGCTGGTAATTCTAACATAAAACGCACTTTCCCGTTGAACGAAATAGGATATTTTACCGAACTTTCGACCAAATAAGAATCGTTGCAAATAGGAAATGCTGCGTCGCAAACTGTACCTTGGTTACCCAAAATATGATACAATTCTTCGGCAATATGTGGTGCAAATGGTGCTAACAAAATTACCAATGGTTCGAGTATTTCTTTTTTACTACATTTCAACGTGAACAATTCGTTTACACAAATCATAAATGCCGAAACAGAAGTGTTAAACGAGAAATTCTCGATATCGAAAGTGATTTTTTTAATGGTTTTGTGCAAGCTTTTAAGTTCATCAGCACTAGGTGTATCATTGTTTATAAGCAAATTACCATCCTTATACAACAAACTCCATAGTTTTTTCAAGAAGCGGTGCACTCCATCAATTCCGTTGGTATCCCAAGGTTTGGATTGCTCTAATGGTCCGAGGAACATTTCGTATAAGCGCAAGGTATCAGCACCGTATTTCTCTACTATATCGTCGGGATTTACTACATTATACATCGATTTCGACATTTTTTCGACAGCCCAACCGCAAATGTACCTCCCCTTTGTCCCCTCCAAAGGAGGGGAAATGGTTTCATCTTGCGATTGTTCGCTTTTTGAATAATGGGTATCTCCCTCCCCTTTGGGGAGGGTTGGGGTGGGGTATTCTAATATAAATTGAGCATCGGCAAACTCTGGTCTCCATGCTTTAAACTTTTCAATATCAAGTACATCGTTCGAAACTATATTTACGTCGCAATGAATTTGAGTCGTTTCGTATTGGTTCTTTAAGTTCAACGATACAAAAGTATTCGTATCTTTTATGCGATACACAAAATTACTTCTCCCCTGAATCATTCCCTGATTAATCAGTTTTTTGAAAGGTTCTTCTTCGCAAACGATGCCAAGGTCGAACAGAAATTTATTCCAGAAGCGACTGTAAATCAGGTGACCTGTAGCATGCTCAGTTCCACCAATGTACAAATCCACATTGCGCCAATACTGATTAGCTTCGGGGCTTACCAATGCTTTATCGTTTTTTGGATCCATGTAACGCAGGTAATAAGCCGACGAACCGGCAAAACCGGGCATGGTATTCAGTTCCAGAGGGAAAGGCCCCTTCCCAGCCCTCCCCGAAGGGGAGGGAGACTGCGATTCTGAAATATCTTGCAAATCTATTTTGGAGTTTTCTCCCTCCACTTTGGGGAGGGTTGGGGAGGGGTAATACCAATTCTTGGCACGACCCAGCGGAGGTTCGCCTTTTTCGGTTGGTAAAAATTTATCCACTTCGGGCAATTCGAGCGGAAGTTTGCTTTCGTCGAGCATGTAAGGTAGACCTTCTTTGTAATAAACCGGAAATGGCTCTCCCCAATAACGCTGACGACTAAAAATGGCATCGCGTAGACGGTAATTGACTTTTACTCGTCCAATACCTTTTTCAGAAATGTGTTTTTTAGCTGCCGCAATGGCTTCTTTTACGGTGAGTCCGTTCAAAAAGCCGGAATTCATCATAATGCCTTCTTTGGCATCCAGACTCTGTTCGCTTACATCGCATCCCTCAATTAATGGAATGATATCTAATCCAAAATGTTTTGCAAACGCATAATCGCGACTATCGTGTGCCGGAACAGCCATAATAGCACCAGTTCCATAACCAGCTAAGACATAGTCCGATATCCATACTGGAATTTCAGTTCCACTTACGGGATTAATGGCAAACGAGCCTGAAAAAACACCTGTTACTCTTCGGTCGGCAATGCGCTCGCGTTCAGTACGTTTTTTAGTGGCGGATATATATGCCTCAACTTCAGCAGCTTGTTCAGTTGTAGTACAGGTTTTTACATAATCGCTTTCAGGAGCCAACACCATGAAAGTTACACCATAAATGGTATCGGCGCGGGTTGTAAAAACGGTCAAAACCTCTCCCTGACCCTCTCCGTAGGAGAGGGAATGTCCATCTTGGATTGAGTTTATTTTTTCTTTTGAAGCTATTTTTCTTTGAATTATTGATATAATTTTTTCGACAATAAAATAAGGATTTTCAATGATTTCATTATTTGAAAATCGAATAATTTCATAACCCAAATCTTGAAGTATTAAAGTTCTTGCAATATCAAGTTCAGTTTGTTCAGCTGTTAAATGGTAATCGCCATCAACTTCAATTATCAATTTATGTTCTAAACAAACAAAATCTGGAATAAAAACATCAATTGGATGTTGACGTCTAAATTTAAAACCAGTTTTTTTTGCTCTTAATAAATCCCAAAGTACGCTTTCAGCTACTGTAGGTTCGCTTCGCATAACTTTGGCACGATCAATCAATAAATTCCAATTATAGGCATCAGTTTTATAATAGCCTGGATTGTCAGTTATATCTTCTAAATCAACAACTTCTGATACAGAACTGCCTACTCCCTCTCCTTTGGAGAGGGCTGGGGAGAGGTAAAATTCCATCTCGGCTCCCTCTGAGCGTCCTATCCAATTTTTTTGAGTTTCTTTGAGTGAATCGGTCCAATCAACCGTTTGTAAGCCATCGAGTAAACGCTGTGAGTATGCAGAAACACGTAAACTCCACTGACGCATAACGCGTTGCTCAACCGGATGTCCACCACGCACCGAAACTCCTTCGCTCACTTCGTCGTTTGCCAACACGGTACCAAGTTCAGGACACCAATTTACTTTTAAATCGGCCAGGTAAGCAATCCGGTAATTCAGTAATATCTCTTGTTGTTCTTTTTCCGATTTTGCATTCCATTCTTGTGCAGTAAAGCTTAATTCTTCGGTACAAGTAGTTGAAATTCCTTCCGTACCCGATGTTTCGAACATTTTCACAAGTAACTCAATGGATTGAGCTTTCTGAAGTTTTGTGTCGAAATAATGGTTGAACATTTGAATAAATGCCCATTGTGTCCAGTGATAATAATCAGGTTCACAAGTACGTATTTCGCGATCCCAATCGTAACAAAAACCAATTTTCTCTAATTGTTCGCGATAGCGTGCAATATTTATTTTGGTAGTTACAGCAGGATGTTGACCCGTTTGTATAGCATATTGTTCGGCAGGCAGTCCATAAGCGTCATAACCCATGGGATGCAATACATTATAGCCTTTAAGGCGTTTGTATCGGCTATAAATATCGGACGCAATATATCCAAGTGGATGCCCAACGTGTAAACCCGCTCCCGAAGGATAAGGAAACATATCCAATACATAAAATTTGGGTTTCGTCGTGTCAATTTCGGTTTTGTAAGTTTCGTTTTTTTTCCAGTCACCCTGCCATTTCTGCTCAATTTCTCTAAAATTATATTCCATCACTATTTCATTTACAATTTATTCATTTACCATTTTTCACTAGTTCCCTTGTTTTTTACTACCGTCCTTTTTAAGCTCAGTAGGTTTTTGTTCCAAAAGTGGAACTGCGGTTACATCCCATGTTTCTTCAAATTCCCAATTGGCACGTAATGTCATTTTTTTTGAATAATAAAACATTTCTTCGGGCTGCCTGCGCTCCGAAATATCGCCAGTATCCCATTTCCCATTCCGATTTATATCCCTAAATCCCCTTAAATAATAGGTTCCTGGTTTCAGATACTCAAAAACTGTCCCTTTTGCAACTGCTTTTTTGTAAGCCAGCAACTTGTCTTTGTCGTCGAGTAATTGAAATACAAGTAACGAATCGAAAGTGGCAGGGATAATCTTTAGGGTTGAATATTCATCCAAGGATTTAATTTTAAAATCGAATTTTGTTGTATTGTTTTTTAAGTTATAAATACTGGCAATCGAAGCCGAATCAATATGAAATTCGTACGACTTTTCGGGCTCCCATTTATAGTCAATAGCATACAGCATACGCGTAGAGTCTATTTGACGCCATTTTAAGGGCAGTGTTTTATACGTAGAATCCACTTTTAATTGCAGTTTCATTTTTGTTAAATTAGCCGTGTCAAGCGGAGCATCAAATGTAAGAATAAGCGGATTATAAATATCAAAAACCGACGAAGCATTGGAGTTTATTTTGTAATAAACCGTTTCGGGACGCTCTGTTTTCCGCACTTTAACTCTTGGGTTCACTTTGGCTTTTCGCATAAATACCTGAATAGTATCCGTTTGGGGAACTAGGTGGAATAGTGAATCGGTTTTTTGATAACTTATTGTCATCGATAAGGTGTCTATTTTATATACCGAACTATCTTTGAGCCAATAAGTCAAGGTGTCGAGGGTTGCGTTTTTCTGAATGAGTACTTTATTATTCCAATCAAAATTAAGTGGTTTAATTACAGGTAATTGTGCTGCTGTGGTGTTGAAAAACAATTGAAACGATTGCGCTTGTTTGCGTTCTGATTTTACAAAATACTGACGTTTTTTATTTTCTTTGAAAAGTTTAAAAAGCAGGTTATCGGGCAAATAACGCACAGCCATTATGGTTCTAACCGTGTCAACAGTGATGGAATCTTTCCAAACGGTATCTTGTTTTTGTTCAACTATAGCTGTAGGCGAAATTAGTGAATCGATAAAGGCTACGGTTTCGCCAGGTTGGTAAAAATAATCTTTACTCACATCGCCTAAGGCATAAATGCGGTACTTGCCGGGTTTGCAATTGTCGATAGTGAATTTTCCATTTTCGTCGGTCTTGCCTATGCGCAGGAATGGTTTTTTGAAAAATACCGAATCGTTGTTCTCAGCATAAATACCCACTATAATGCCCGACATGGGATTCAAATCTTCGGCATTTATCAATGTGCCCGACACTTGAAGTGTATCAATTTCGTTCCCTGTTGAAAATGCAAAACGGTAGTTTTTTAACTCATTTTTCTCATTTAAATCAACTATAGAATTGCCAAAATTGATAGTATACGTGGTGCTATCTTTCAATGCATCTTCGAAAACCACTGTAACCACTTTTGCGTTTCCTTTTACATCGGGTTGATTGGCTTGTGGTGGCGAAATAACGATGGTTTCGTTTGGTTTTTCGACTGTTACATTTTCATCGAAAATAATTTGAATTTCTTTTTTATGAAAATTAATAGCTCCATTTACAGGTGTCGAACGCATAACACGTGGCGGTGTTTCGTCCTTTGGCCCACCAGTAGGTCCTTGTGCCTTGTTAGCGCACGCATACACTACAAAACCAATAAATATAACGGCAAGTATTTTAATTGCTAATTTCTTAATTTCCATTTTCTAAATTCTAGCTTCTAACTTTTTTATTGTCAAAACCTTATGGCCAATACGGCATCGGAGGCATTTTTTATCGTCGCAATACATTTTTTTTAATTGTAAAAAAGCCTGCGAATCGTAGGCCGAGCTAATTTCCATACCAATATTCTGCCAAGCTGTAATAATTGAATTGCGCTCTGCTGGAATTTTTTCGAGAAGTATCAATGCCTTTTCTTTTAATTCGTCGTTGCCTTTACGCGATGCATAACAAAATACAAGTGGTACAACAGTGTTGATAATTAAACTATAAATGGAGCTTTTGCCTAACTTTTTACTTTTCGAATTACTCGTTTCGCCAAAAAGATAATGGGTTTTCCAATATTCCGACGATTCACATTTCATAAGTTGCATTAAATACTCAATATCGGGGTTTTCGATTATTTTCGAAAATAATTTTGACGAACTATGAATTATAGCCGCAAACTGAGCAATACGCACATGCGGAAAATTATCAGGTCGAAGTCGTAACAATTTCCACAACGAACCATCGATAGGTGTTAAACAGTATTTCGATTTAAGAAACGTATATTCTATAGCCAAACTCCGTTGATACAAATCGTTTTCGGCCTGTAAGAGTAGTCCTGCTTGTCCGAAAAGTAATGCTTCCACCTGAAATAAATCATTTTTATGCTTGCCCAATATGCTCAGCGGCAATGACTTTGCCAGCATTTCGAAAGTCTGACTATTGGTATTGAAACCAAAGCTCCTTGCTAGCGATACATAAAAAGCATCTTCCCACAACTGATTGTTTTCGCTCAAAAGAGCCTGAATATGTTCCGTTTTTTGAACTACACGTTCAGTTAAAAGTGCATTTTTCCAACTTTGGATAAAAATACTTGGCACATCTGCTATTTTATCCGCACATGGTATCCATTTTCTATCGTTGATTAGCGCTTCGTAATTTTTTTCGATATCTGCCGCATATTGCAGTTCCAATTGTGGTATTTTTTCGCCATCGGCTCTAAAAATGCTTGTGTCCGATTTTTTTACAACATGCAGAATTACAGTGTTGTACGATTTGTCAATTTGATGATTATGTCGGTTCCAGTCGCTTGCCAAGGTGTGTATTTCCACATTGCCAGCCCAAACCGTATCGCCAATTTTTACTTTGGCATTAAAAAAATCGGGACCAGCATCGGCATTCAATTTACCAATATCGATAATCTCAATACTATCGCCATCGGTAGTGGTTAAACCCCGCTGTGTAAACAATTTATATTGCCAAATATAATGTAAAATGGACTCCTTCATCGATCCTTATTCCTTGCAATTTTTGTATGACGCTTGCTATATTTCACAAAAGGATACAAAGATATAAAATTTGTAGCAAAGTAATGTCATTTTTACTTGTTAGCCACACATTAAAAACCACTTGATGCGTTTAACTAAACCACGTCTTTTCTGATTACTCTTATTTCTCCTTTTTTTTCAATTGCATATATTCATTTTGAATAAGGTGGTCGTTGTCGATTAAAAATCGGATAACTTGGATGGATTGTGGTTCCTTGAAGGGTAATTTTCGAAGAAGCGAATTGATAGCAAGTGGCTCTTTTTCAAGTATTTCGAAAACTTTTGTTTTTATTTTTTCAAACAAATCAGTTCCTACTTCTGTTTCTTTGTTTTTTTGGCAAATATCGCACTGACCGCAGGGTTTGGTGTTTTTTTCGCCAAAATATGCTAGTAAAATCTGACTGCGACACACATTTTCTTCTTTGGCATAATCCAACACGCTTTTTACTCGGCTTATATAACGTTCACGACGGTCGTCGTACGCTTCTTTGCTCAATACTATGCGCTCCGTTTCCTGCCTTTCGAGCGTAAATGTGATGTAGGGTGTTTTTTTACGCGGAATATAGTCAATTATTTGCTCTTTGGAGAGTGCCACCAACTCTTCGTATACATGCTCATGCGTCCAATCCAAACGCTTAGCCAGCATATCCTCGTTTATGTAAGCAGGGTCGGTAAATAATCCGGTGTACGACCGCAACAAAATATGAATCAGCTTTTCCTGATTGGGCGTTTGCTGAAATTTATACAAACCATCTTTGTCAACCACAAAAATCACCCGCGATGAACTGTCTTGCTCGTCGGTAAGTTCTATATATCCAGCTTGTTGTAGTAGTTTAAGCGCATTGTAGGTAATCAGAATTGGCAATTTAAACCTTATGCAAAAGTCGGTAATATCAAAAGCAAAAACCCGTTCGAGTCCCGACCCCACGCCAATTTGATAATAATTGCACAGCGATTCGTAGGCTTTAATTACCACTTCCTTTCCCGGAAAGGAATCGCTCACGCGCTTACGCATTTTTACGGCATCGCCATTGTTGTAAAGCAGAACTGCAAAAGCCTTTTGCTCATCGCGTCCGGCACGGCCAGCTTCCTGAAAATAAGCTTCGAGTGAGTCAGGCAAATCCAAATGCACCACGGTGCGCACTTCGGCTTTGTCAATGCCCATGCCAAAAGCATTGGTGGATACAATAACACGCGTATCGCCATTTTTCCAACGTCGCTGCCTTTCGTCTTTAATTTCGTTTTTCAGTCCGGCATGAAAATGCTCTGCTGCAATGCCATTTTGAACCAGAAACTCAGCTACTACTTTGGTTTTTTTCCGGTTGCGCACATACACCACCGAGGTGCCGGGCACATTATGCAGTATTTTCAGCAGGTATTCGTCCTTGTTTTCGGTAGTACGCACCACGTAAGCCAAGTTAGAGCGTGAGAAACTTTTCTGAAAAAGGTTTTTTTCGCGGAAATGCAGTTTCTCCTGAATATCGTCCACTACTTCGGGTGTGGCAGTGGCAGTGAGGGCCAATACAGGTACATCGGGTAGTATTTCACGAATATCGGCAATGCGGAGGTACGAAGGCCGAAAATCGTAGCCCCACTGCGAGATGCAGTGCGATTCATCCACCGCTATCATACAAACGCGTGTTTGACTGATTTTTTCTAAAAAAATAGCTGTAGCCAATCGTTCGGGCGAAACGTAAAGGAATTTATAAGCTTCGAAAACACAATTATCAAGCGTAAGCAGAATGTCATCGTTGCTCATACCTGAGTATATGGCAGCTGCACGTATGTTTCGCTTTTTCAGGTTTTCCACCTGGTCTTTCATAAGTGCAATAAGGGGCGTAACCACTATACAAACCCCATCCATAACCATAGCAGGCACCTGAAATGTAAGTGACTTGCCACCACCCGTTGGCATTAGTCCGAGCGTATCTTTACCTGAAGCAATACTCTGGATAATATCGGCCTGAAGTGCTCTAAAAGCATCGTAGCCCCAATATTGTTTCAGTATGGAAAGAAATTGCTGCATTTAAGATTCGATTTCAGTTCTATTGATGTCATAAGTTCAATAGTATTTTATTAAATGCAAATATAACAAACTTGATGAATTAAACAATACAAATCAAGAAATTAAATTTCTGAAACGAATGTATTTATCTATAGAAAAAACCGATAATTAATTTAATAGGCTGTGCGAGAATCTCTTCAATCCGTGCTGTTTACTGCCATAAAAGTAGTACCTTTGTGTCCGATTTAAAAAAAAGCTTTGAAGCAAAATAAAACAATACACAACGAACTATCCATTTATGAAGCGTATTAACGAATACAAGAAATTATTTAATGTTGAACCTGACACTGACCTCAAGGCGCTTAAAACCACTTACCGTAATTTAGTTAAAGAATGGCACCCCGATAAATTTGCTGAAAATGATGAACTAGCTACTGAAGCAGAACTTAAAAGCCGTCAGATTATAGATGGGTATCATTTTTTGGTGAGTATTGCACCTGAAACCATAGCTGCAAACGAAAACGAACACATCTCTTCGGCTGATACTGGTATTGCCGATTTTAAACTTAAAGGACAATTGCTCGAAGTTTCGTTTATGGACGGATCGACCTATGAATATTTTGGCGTTTCAAAAAATATTTTTACCCGTTTTGTAAATGCTGATAAACAATTGCGATTTGCAAAGCGAAATATCTTTAATTCATATCTTTACCGCAGAGCAAAAAAAGTAGCATAGACCTTATCAATAACTAAGCTCTATTACAACAAGTTCCGATTGTGTGCCTATGCGGTATTGTGGACCCCAAATACCTAAGCCTGATGATATGTAGAAATGTGTACTCCCCTTTTGAAGGTAGCCGTGCGCCACTTCGTACATTCTTTTTACAATAAGATTTCCCGGGAAAAACTGACCGTTGTGTGTGTGCCCCGACAGTTGAAGGTCAAACTTATTCTCGACCGCTTCGTTTAGATGAAAAGGTTGATGATCGAGCAGTATCATTGCTTTGTTGGTATCAATGCCGTTTACAATTTCATGTAGTGCTTTGCGTTTCGGATTAATTTTATCGTCGCGCCCCACCACATAAAAACTATTATCGACCAAAACCGCCGAATCGCGCAGATAATTTACACCTGCAGTTTTCAGGTATTTTTCAAGACCGTAATAATCTTCGCCAAAGTACTCGTGATTGCCACTAATAGCAAATACACCATATTTCGACTGTATAGTCCGAAACTCTTCAGCCATATTTTGTTTAATAATAGGAACGGTAGAGTGATCAGCAATGTCGCCTGCAAGTAACACAATATCAGGTTTCTCGGCATTTATCAATGCCACATATTCCTGTAGTTTTTTCTTGTCGATAGATACACCAAGGTGAATGTCACTAGCAGCCACAATTCGGACGGTTTTGCCTTGCGAAGGTTTGGAAGATTGCAGGTTTAGTCGTACAATGTCAGGATGATTAAACTTGTAATTGCCTACAATCATACTTATTATAATTACAGTCGAACTAACTATAAATACCCAAAATCGAAATACTTTCATGCCAGGAGGAGCAAAATGAAAAAGCAGATTTAACAGATACGTAATATCTGTAATAAGAAACGACAAAAGAATGTAAATTACAAAAATAAAGTAACTAAAACCAACAAAAGCAAGCACTTTGGCAGTATTGTCGGGCAGAGCATTGCGAAGTAAGAAGTTCGAAAGTAAAACACCAAACAGCACAATATTGGCAATCAGATATCCAAGACGAATATTTGGAAAAGGTTGCAGTATTTGCCAACCTCTAAGTGTAGCAAAAAAAGTGAGCAAAAGTATAAATGCAAAAACAGAAATAAAGAAAATTGGCTTCATATTAAAACAGAAATTATAAATTGAGAATTACAAAACTTTCCAATTTAACACAGTTATGAAAAGATTGTTTTCTTATCGGTATGGAATTAATGTTTTTCAACTAATAACATTCAATTATTTTAATAACAAACTACTGTCGCCATAACTCAGAAAGCGAAAATCGTTTTCCAATGCATAGTCGTAAATGTTTTTCCAGTTACCCTTAACAAATGCCGAAACAAGTAAAAGCAGTGTGCTTTTGGGTTGATGAAAATTAGTAATCATACCATCAACAATCCGAAATTTATAGCCAGGCTTAATCATTATCTGCGTTTCGGCATGAAGTATATCTAACTTATTGGCATCCAAATAATCCAGAATTTTTTGCAACGCATCATAAGCGGAACAGTCTGTATCTTGCTGATATGGTTGCCATTGACTCACTTGAAGTTTAATCTCAGTCTTATTCAAAGAGCTTTCTCCCTCTCCTTTGGAGAGGGCTGGGGAGAGGTAATATAGACTCTCCAGTGTCCGTACCGAAGTAGTGCCTACAGCAATAATATTTCCCAAATTTTGTTGAATATGAGCTATTGTCTCCCGTTTTACCGAAATAACTTCGGTATGCATGTGATGTTCAGCAATATCGCGCGTTTTAACAGGCTGAAACGTGCCTGCACCCACGTGAAGGGTCACTTCGTCTATTTTTATATTTTTTGGTTTCAGGCTTTCGAAAACTTCGGTTGAAAAATGCAAACCGGCTGTAGGCGCAGCTACCGAACCTTTAATTTTTGAATAAACGGTTTGGTAGGAAGTTAAATCACTTTCTTCGGTTTTGCGATGCAAATAGGGTGGAATAGGAAGCTCGCCTGCACTTTCCAATATGTCGGCAAAATGAATATCCGCATTATCCCAACTGAATTTTACGCTTTGCGTATTACCTTCGGTTTGTAGCAAATCAGCAGTAAAAGTACAATCTTTACCTGAAACTGTTATTTGTTTAACTAACAATCCATTTTTCCATTTTTTCAGGTTGCCAACCATGCATTTCCACACGCATTCGGCGGTAGCACCAAGCGATTGAGCATAATCTGCCGGAATAAGCGGCTCCAGACAAAACACTTCAATACGTGCACCTGTAGCTTTAAAAAATTCCAACCGCGCCTGAATTACACGCGTGTTGTTATAAACCAACAAAGCATTTTCTGGTAAAAAATCAACTAACGAGGTGAAATTACTTTCGCTAATTTCCCCTTTTTTATAAACTAATAATTTTGATGAATCACGTTTTGGTAATGGATATTTGGCAATACGTTTGTCGGGCAAAGTGTAATCGTATTCGTCGATATATATAGTTTGCATGTTTGTAGAATCGCTCACAGTATATTGAAATAATTGTTGTATTTTTGTACAAAAGTAGTAAAAAAAAAGACAATAGACGATAGATAAAAGACAACAAAAATATGAAAACAGGCGATACAGTTCGATTTTTGAATGCAGTGGGAGGTGGAACCATTACCCGCATCGACGATAAAAATAATATAGTGTATGTGGAAGATCAAGATGGTTTTGAAATACCAACTCAATCGCGTGAGGTAGTGGTGATTGGTGCTGTTAGCAAAGAAACCAATTTTCCACGCAAAGAAGTTGTTTCAAACACTCCTTCCTCTGGTCTTCAATCATCTATTTCTGCATCAATTCAATCGAAACAAACCATCGAATCAAAACCGAATTCTCCCTCTCCACTCCCGCATACGGGACAAGTTTCCGAGGGCTGGGGTGAGGTTTTAGAAACTCCGGATGGCGACACTCTTCGTGCATTGTTGGCATTTTTTCCCGTAGAAATTAAGCAATTGCAAACTACGCCTTACGATTGTTATTTGGTAAACGACAGCAATTATTATTTGTATTATAACCTTCTGATATGCAACGAAGGGAATTGGAAAACGGTAGCAAACGGTGAGTTAGAGCCAAATACTCAAGAGGAACTTTGTTCTATTACCAAAGACCAATTGAATAAATGGGAAGACATTCGCGTGCAGCTTCTAGCATTTAAACGCAAGGCCTACACACCTCAACCTGTAATTGATGCTGAAATCAAACTCAATATTATCCGTTTTTTCAAACTGCATAGTTTTGCTGAAAACGATTATTTCGATGAGCCAGCCTTGATTGTGGATATTATTGCAGCGCAACAAAAAAATAAATTAGCCGAAGTGTCGCCTCAGGAAATTAAGGAGGCATTATTGACCAAAGATAAGCCCATGCGTCCACGCATAGTGAGCAAAACATCGAACTTGCGGCCCGAAGTATTGGAAGTGGATTTGCATATCAACGAGCTAGTTGATACCACAGCAGGAATGAGTAATGCTGATATGCTATTGTTGCAGATTGACACTTTTCATAAAATATTGGATGAAAACAAAACCCGAAAAGGACAGAAAATCGTTTTCATTCACGGAAAAGGCGAAGGCGTTTTGCGTTCCGAAATTGAAAAGCAACTCCGCACGCGTTACAAAACCTACTATTTTCAGGATGCTTCCTTTCGTGAATATGGATTTGGAGCAACCATGGTAACAATTAAGTAAGCTTCCTACAAATGCAATTTTGCTCTTAATGTTTTATAGCCGGCTTGGCTTACCTTTATTTGGTGTCCGTTTTTGAGTGTAAGTTGCTGATTTTGTTTGTCGTATAATTCAATGCGAGCTATGGTTTGAATATTTACAATGCACGAACGATGCACACGAACAAAAAGGGAAGCAGGAAGATTTTCGTCGAAATACTTCATGGTTTGCTCTTTCAGGTATTTACCTGTAGCGGTGATTATTTGAACGTAATCGCCATCCGCTTGCAAGCAAATAATATCAGGAATCATTATCACATGAATTTTTTGCCCCGATTTTACGGCAATATGATCGAGTATTTCGGTTGCAACTGATTTTGGTTCTTCTTCCACTTCGGCAATAGTTTCGGATGTCGTAACTTCGTTGGTTAAAGGAAGTTCGCTAGTTGAGATTTCACACATCTTGAACCTGAAATATTGTATTATAAGCAATAATACCAAAAACGATAAAAATAGTCGGATGGGTAAAAATGCAAATAAAAAAACGGCAGCATCAGTCAATACAAAGCTATATAATCCATAACCTACACCATATATCACAGCTAATGAGAGCATTAATAACGCGGTGTAAATAAGCAATTCCTGCAGAAAAGGTAGTGAGCCAAATTTACCATATTTGATGGTATTCCACATCAAAACGGCCAAAACGGCATAAACAGAAGTAAATACAACAGCATCAATTGTAATAACATGGAATGGTAGTTGCATAAAACTTAAAACCGACAGGGCTTGCAACGCAGCAAACCCTATCAGTATAGCTAAATACTTCCAAAAACCATTTAATGCATTTAAAAATTGCAACAGCATAATTTAATTGCTAAGTTCACCACCACCAAACACACAAGCACCGGTAATAACCAATTTACGTTCGGTATTGACTGGAAGTTTTACCATGCGTTTGTCCTCAAAACCGCCAAAAACGGCATCGATATGTGTTTCAACAAACCAATCGTTAGGTACAAAAATGGTTACACCACCAAATACAGCATTTACTTCAAGTCGCGAAACACCTTCGGATAAGTTCGTGTGGCGCAAGTCGAGCGTTAATCCACCAAAAACGGCATTAATTTCGCCACCTTTAAAGTCAGGTTCCAACACAATATGTTCACCACCACCAAAAATACTGTTTTTTGAGAATGAACCTATCGGCCCGTTGTACGAATGATGACGGTTGTAATGTTTTGCATGCATTTTGGTGTTTTCACAGGGTTTTCCATACAATCTTTTCAGTATCATTAATATACCTCCGGCAATCAATAATAATGGCCAATAGATATGCGTGAAACTACCATCTATGCCTGGGAAATTCTGCGGATAAGCATGAATAATACGCGGCATAATAAAGAAAAAGCCGATAATAAAGAGAATGGCAGCTGTAAAATAATCGCGGCGATACACTTTAGATGCACCAATAACGATTAGAATCATTGGCCACGAAAAAATCACACGTTTCAAAGGCGAATCGATTAAGCCAAAGTTAAAACCAAGGAATAATACACCTATAACCATTAATATAATTCCGAAACCAAGACCTTTGCTTTGTCCAGAACCGAATGAATTTGAATTTTTAACTTCATTGTTTTCCATAACTTTTTTTGTTTTTAAAATTTATGGTGCAAATATACGGCAGTAAAGCAATGCCCTACAAACTAAAATCGATGAACGTACAGATTTTTCCCGATGAATAAAGAAATCGGATACATAAATAGTTATAGCAATTGCTTATCATCACATCACCACATCATCACCACATCACATCACCGCATCATTTCTTTTCCTTCAACAAATCCCGAATCTCTGTTAGCAGTTGTTCTTCTTTGGATGGAGCAGGAGGTGGTGCAGGTGCAGCGGGTGCTTCCTCGTTCTTTTTATTCAGTCGGTTCATGCCTTTGATAAACATAAAAATGGCAAAGGCAACAATTACAAAATCGAACGTAACCTGCAGGAAGTTACCATAATTAAGCGTAACGGCTGCTTTTTCCACACCATCCACCAGTTCGGCAGCTTTCATTTCCCACTTCAGATCAGTGAACCGAACACCACCAACCAATAACCCAATGGGCGGCATAATAACATCGGCTACCAACGAAGCCACAATTTTGCCAAATGCACCACCAATAATAACACCGACAGCAAGGTCGATTACGTTGCCCCGCATGGCGAAGTCTTTGAATTCTTTAATTACTTTCATAAAGTTAGAAATTCGAAGTTAGAAGTCAGAAAATTAAGAAAACTTGTCCGCCGACCGACGGATTGAAAAAATAGGCATTATATTTATAACTCTATTTTTTTAAATGATGGCACAAATATAGGTAATTAATTCAAAATTCAAATTTTTATTCATTCGTTGGTTCTGCCGCAATCGATTTTTGAGGGGGAGTAATTGTGTATTCTTTGGACGTTAAGGATATGCTTCGTTCAAAATCATCAAACAATTGCGACAAATTACCTTTTGTTTCTTGCAAGAAGAATGCATTCAGTTTGTGTCGATTTTTAATCGTGTACTGCGTGTACAGCTTGCCAAAATCACTAAGTTTTTCGGTATATGTAAATGCGTTTCCGGTGTTTTTTATTTTGGCTACCAAGCGTTTACCATTCGCGTCGTTAAGAATAAACTCAAAGAATTCATCAATTAGCTTTTCGAAAGCTTCGATTTGTTCTTTTATCTTGTCTTCCAGCTTGTTGCGTTTTTCTATCTCTTTCAGAATATTGTATTTTGCACCGGGTCCTATTGGCGGTTCACCTGCTCCTGCTCCTTTGTTTCGTCCTTTCGTTTCCTCTTCAATGGGTGCAATAATCCCAATTTTATTGTCGAAATAGATTTCTACATCATCCACATCCGTACCTGTCGATTTGGTTGCCTGACGGTAAATAATGCTGTATTTATGCCAAAACTCTGTAAACAATTCATCGGATAATTTCTTGTCCAGTTCAATTACAAATTCAATCAGGTTCAGGATTCTGAAATAACTGTTTACGCTGATTTTTAACTCTTTGGCTTGCTCAACATTATTCTGAATATACACCCGAAATGCAGATTCAATTTCTATCATCTTGCTTTTTGCAGTATATTCTGAACTATATTGTTTAAATAATTTGAAATTCGTCTTAAACAAGTCATTTTTATTGAGTTGCTTGTAAAGTTCAAGCAAAGTTTTCTCATCTTCGAGCGGTGCAAAGTCCGACACAACCACATTGGAGAAATGCTCAAATGCCTGTTTTATATTCTTTACATTCACATTCAGGTGCGAAAAATCAACAATTTTACAGTCGTTTTTATCTTTTGTAATTCGATTTACCCGCGAAATTGTCTGAATGGCATTGATACCCCTTATTTCTTTATCAAGAAACAAAGTATGCAGTTTTGGTTCATCAAAGCCGGTTTGAAGTTTATCAACCACAATGATTAATCCGTTTTTTTGCCAACTTAAAGTTTTGCAATACCTGTTTTTCGTTGATGCCACCATTTAAACCGTTGGGAGATTCAACTCCCTGACGCTCCGAATAGACGGTATAAATTGGTGCTTCACTAAATCGCTCGTATTTCTTTTGGGCTGCTATGGCTTGCGGATAGTATCTGTCAATCAGCTTTTTATATGTAATGGCGTTGGAAATAGACGAAACGGCAAGCATTGCTTTTGCTGTACCACGAATGTTGTGATAAACCGCCGAAAGCAATCTATCTACCACAAAATGAGCTATCGCATCAATTCTTTCGGGGTCTGAATAAATTTTCTCTTTCCGAATTTGATAACGTTTTTCGAGTTCTTCCTCAGTCAGCTCCTTATCATTGTAACCGGTGTCGCCTTCAAAACCTTCCAATTTATTTTCGGGCAATTGAAAATACATTTTTGCCGAAACCGGAACTATTCCCCTGAGAGGATTGAAAATATAATCATCTTCAATGGCTTCGCGCATGGTGTAACTGTCAAACGGAACCCACAGTTTTTCGCCTTCGGCATATTTGTTATATTCGCCGAAACGGGCCAGCGTATGGTCGCTTGGTGTAGCCGTAAAACCGATTATCAAATTCTTTTTCTGACGGTTGGTTTTGTATTGTTCGCTGTTGTCGAAAGTGCTTTGCAGTTCGTCGAACAGCGAAACCATATCTTCGTGCTGGTCGCCTGAATTACTGCGGTGCACTTCGTCGATAATAAAACAGACGCGCATAGCAGCCAAACGAGCGATGGCGGCATCGTCCAAAAACTGATTGGTGGTGGCGTTGTCTTTGCTGGTTACCGCCGAAAATTTCTGAATATTGACTACCACAATACGTTCAGAACTACTCAACGCTTTTTTGAATGATGTTTTGTTAAAAGCTTCGATAAACATTCCTTTCTGAATGTTCATGTTGTGGAGCATGGTATCTAACTGGTCGCGGAGTTGCAAACGGTCCACCACAATCATTATTTTATCGTAAATAAATTTGCCGTTTTCGTCGTGCATATCTTTCAGTTGCAGAGCCGTCCAACCAATGATATTACTTTTTCCAAAACCTGCTGCGTATTGCAACAACAACGAATATACGTTTTTATTATTCTGATATTTAAGACGTTTGCCAACTAGTTCCTGAATTTTGGGTTCGCTTGCTCCTTTTGCGCGAAGTTCGGCTTCTAACTTTTTGATAAAATAATCCGGTTCCTTTTCGTGCTCAATAAATTCCGCAATTTTATCGGTAATTTTATCCGTGCCAAACTTTTGTTTGGGGCGGGGCGAAATTAACCGACCGTCGTTGTGTTTGTATTCCTTTTTACCTTTAGCCGCTACTACCAGTTCGCGCTCCAGAAAATTATAATACAGTATTTCTTTCTCAATCATGCGTTTGGAATACAATGCTCTGAAAACCTCTTCGAAACGTTCGGTTTGCGAAGCTTGCGGTTCACGCAACGGATAGGCCTTAAATACTTTGAGAATGGCGCGTTGATATTGCTCAAAGTCGAAATTGGTAGTTACTGCCGTTTTTATTTCGTCGAACAGAGGCACAGTATTACGCAATACAAAAGTGTTTTGAATGTCGGTGGCCGTAATGTGAATGGCTTTATCGAAAATTCGCAGAAAATTACGGCGTATGGTTTGCGAAACGTCATTCCCGTTGGAAATTTTCAGGTAAGCTTCCACCGCACAACGGTAATCGTTAGTTACTTTCGAGCGACCACTTTTGCGGGCATCCTGATTGTTCCAATTGCTTTTTAGCTCCGAATAGCCCAGATAAAAACCATTCAGAAAGAAAGTTAAATCGGGACGGAACGAAAACAATATTTTCCCCTCGTGTTTGTATTTGTAGGGCAGTTCCTGCACCACGCTGAAAATATTTTCCTTGAAATCTTTATCGCCTCTAAGTTCCGAACCACTTGGCGCATAAAGCGAGAATGTAAGCCCCTGAAACGTAAAGTTTTTGTTGCTGTTAAAAAACAAAGCCATATTGGCACTCGATTTTATACGGTCGAGTAAGAAGGGAATTAATTCGGCAAATAATTCCTTTTCATCGTTCCCGTACTTGCGAAGTAATTTCCGGTAATTAGCCTGATTAAAAGCAGTTTCGGACAGAAACGCTTTCAAATCTTCTTCAATTACATAATCTTCCGAAACAGTATTGGCTGTTACTTCTTTGTAGCCTAATCCGTCGGCCGAACACAAGAAATTCAGCAAATAACCTCCTTGTAAATCGAGTTCGTGCATAGTATGTTTTGTTTATTTTTTTCGTATCAATTACTTGACTATTTCCAAAATGATAGTATATTTGTAGCGTCATCAATTAATTGATTTGCTATGATAATTACTGTAAAAATAAATACCGATTCCGCAGCCGGAAAACGATTGGAAAATGAACTTCGTCGTTATCCCGAATCTGTTGAGTTTATCGAACCAACCGTTGTTTCAGAAACTACCTCCACTGCTTATGCTACAGCCAAAGACAGTTTTGAGCAAGTTGGCGAACCTGTAAACTCTATATCGGCAGCCGAATCGGCAAAACTTGCTTTCAGCAGATTAGGCGAAAAATACAATCGGACATTCGATAATAAATATACGCGATGAAGAAGTATGTTGTCCGTATTTCAGATGCTGCACAAAATGATATATTTGAAATAATCGATTACATTTCTGAAATTTACAAAGCACCACTCACCGCCGAGAAATACCTGATTGAATTATACGATACCATTTTCTCATTAGAAAACTTTGCCGAATCTATATCTGTTTCTGACAAAACAGACATTTTAAAATTTGGCATAAATGCCCGAACTATCGTATTTAAAAAATTAATCATTGTTTATACTGTTCATTCCAATATTGTTCTTGTTAAAACTGTAATTTCAGGAGCATTAGTAAAAAATTAAATCCTTATTTTTCAATCCGTTACTTTTAGCTGACCCGTTACCACATCATTAATCAGCGTTTTCCGAAGCTGAGTAAGTTTCGTGATTTGCTCACCGATATTGCTGAGTATTGTGTCTATTTGATTTGTTTTAGTATCAAGATAACTAGCAATTTGTATTTGTTCATCTAATCTTGGAATCACTAAAAAAGCATTAGCAATTAATTTCTGGTTTAACATCTTTGCTCCATATATATTTTCTGTTGCTGCAAGTTCCAGAAAGTAAGGTAACATGTAATAAATAAAGTGCAAAGAGATACGCTTATTTGGGAAAATTGATAGGATTGCTTCATTTGTATAAACATCTTGTTTAACAAAAGCCATTTTTCCAATTGATAATTTAAAACTATACAATAACGACCCTTTGGGCGTTTTTATCATATTTAAATCACTTATTGCCTTATCTGAAATTTTCATTTTAGAGTCAGAAATATATTTGTCTTCTGATATATCGCCAATACAAATCCATGTATTATCACCCTCATAATAAGATTCATTTTTCGATTCTGGAGTATTTCCAGTTGTATATTTAAATACATCTTTAACTCTTTTCACCTCCCAATGCTCTGGTATCATTCCAATCCACTCAACACCACTATTTTTTAGGGAAACATTTGGATTTAATCCACGGCATACCGTTTCGTTTATCAAACTACGGCGTAGAGATTTGTAGTTATCGGCTTTAGCTGTTAGCAATTCAATTTTGCGGTCAATGGCGGTGGTTTTGATGTCCAAAAAGTTGATTATTGCAGTTTGCTCGGTAATTGTGGGTGTACACCAATGAAAATTCATTAATTGATCACGCTGCAACTCTGTTTGATTTGTTGATCCTTTTGCAAGGACTCCATTAATCAAATCATAATTTATTGAAAAAAAGTAATACAAGTATTTTGAAATGAGTTGTTTCTTATTAACTCTTAAGGTAGTGACATGACTATCTGCAAAGAAATAACCATTAATATCCTCAATGTAAAAAGTTTTTCCTAATACTCCACCACCTGTTGAAGCTAGCAAAATGTCATCTTTTTTTGCCAATGCTCTTTTATCTGAATTTGTAGTAAATTTTGCATTTTCATAATCAAAGAACCCTTTACTAAATGTACCTTGATTTATAGCTTTAAATGAACTTTCTTCAACATAAGTAGGAGTAATTCCACGAGAAATATAATCACAAATATTTTTAATTCTTTTCACTTCCCAATGCTCAGGAATTTCCCCCAACCATTCTATCCCCGAAGGTTTGTATGTTTCGTATCGCTTCATAAGGCAAGAGCGTTTTCGAGGGTGGCTAAATCGATTTCAAGTTGATTCAAGTCAGAAAGAATATCTTCTATTTTATCCAACTTTTCAGGTTTGTAAAACACCTTGTTGAAGTTGATTTCGACACCCACAGAATTATCCATATACTCAAACGGACGAGTTACGTATTTTGCCATAAATGCGGCAATATTGGCTCGGTTTTCGTCCTCGTTGGGCGAATAAGCTATAACTTCGTAATCCTTTTGCAAGTCGGGCACAAGCTCCACCGTAATGCTGTATTTGTCTTTGGTTGTTTTGGTGGATTTTTTGAATGTGGATTTTATTTGAATTTTACCACAACCAAGGCGGGTTTGTAGAGACGTGGCATGCCGCGTCTCTACGGCAACAATGGATTCAATATCGTTATCGAAAAAATACAATTTCCCTTCAGCCTCTACAATCAGATTATTTTCTTTGTAATCGAATGCATTAATAGCCGGTTCTATGGTTTCAGAATAGCAATCAAATAATGATTGATATTTTGTGGCGTCATAATCAGACAGTTCGAATGTAGTGAGTTCAAAAGTGCCTTCTTCGCCGGTTTGAGTGATTCGGGTCGGTTTTAATTTGATTTTTTCTGCTAAAAACTTGCCTTCGCTATCCACATTGGTAAGCATAATAGACTGTTTGTTGTAGTAGAAATGCCATTTGTCGAAAACCCGCGCAAAATCATTGTCCTCAAAATCGACCAATGCTTTGATAATTTCGGCACGGTTTTCCTCGCTCATTTCACGGCGTTTCTTACCCTTGCTTTTCTTCAACGGCACATATTTACTACTTCCGTCAATCAGTATAATTTTATCTTTTCGTTCGGCAGGTTTGTTTTTATTGAAAACCCAGAGGTAGGTATAAATGCCGGTATTGAAAAACTCATCGGTAGGCATTTGAATGATGGCTTCCACCCAATCCTGGTCGAAAAAGTATTTCCGAATGGTACTTTCGCCACTTCCGGCATCGCCACTAAAAAGTGAAGAACCGTTGTTTACTACCACGGCAATTCCATCATTATCCAAATGATAAACAATGTGTTGGTCGAAAAGCAACTGACCATCTGATATGGCAGGTAAAGCCACAAATCGACCTGTTTTGTCGGTTTCAATGGCTTTGCGATAATCTTTCCAGTCCACACCATAAGGAGGATTAGCCACAATTACATCAAAAGTTTTATCTATAAATTTTGTTTCGGTCAATGTATTACCATATTCAATTTCAGAATCGATACGGAATCGACTTTCAATTTTTGCCAGGGCATAGAGCGACGAATTCCAGTCCATCCCGTATGTTTTAGTTGGTCGGTTGGTTTTCGAACTTAGCTTATCTTCAATCCCAAAAAGTAAGTTTCCACCACCACAAGTTGGGTCGAGAAGCGTCAAAAACTCTTCGTTATCCTGAATTTTACAACCCACAATATCCGAAATCAGCCCAATAATATCATCGGGTGTATATTGTTCCCCAGCTGTTTCAGTCGAAATATCAGCCCATTTGCGTTTGATATGTTCTTCCAGAGTTGTAATCTCGGAGTTGTCGAAAGGCTCTAAATCAATTTTACTCCAGCCTTGTACAATAGAAAACAATATCTTTTTAGCTCTGAGAATGCCACAAACGCCTGAAATGTCAAGGTATTTTTCCTCATCATTTCCTTTGTCAACACCCAACAAATGGCGCGTTTCGGTGTCGAAAGCTCCCAAATATTCTTTAAAATCGGATTCAAACGTTTTATCGTTGGCACAAATATCACGGAGCGTTTTGTTGCTGCGGATTACATAGCTATTATAGCCAAGTCCAATGGTTTTGAAGTATTCAATGTATTCGTCGGTATTATTTTCGGTTTTTCCAAACTCTTCCGACAATTGTTTGTGCTCACGTATCAAACGGCTTTCGACCATTCGCAAAGCAAAAAAAGGCATCATATATTTTGGAAAATCGCTCTGTTTCAGACCTGCAGAACGTAGAGAATCGGCTGACGACCAAATGTCGGACTCGTATTGGAGAATGTTTAAAGGCATTGAGAATTGGGGCTTTAGTTGCATCGTTACAACTGCTCCTGATAAGAGTTTTGCCCACAAAAAAGCGTGGACCAAATACCTTACCCACACCCTCGGCCCTCGGACGGCCGCGCACAAACGATAAGTCAAAAGCCCACGCCGTTAGGCATGAGCATTTGCTCATTGTATCTGTTTGTGTGTTCGCTTTTTTGAAATTTCTCAGGTTTCGAGCGTGCGAACAATAGCAGAATGCTATTTAAATACTATGTTGAAAAATTAGTTAGTTCTTATTCTTTTCGTTTTGGTTTAAAAAAGTTATATTTTATGTCTGTTTTTGTTTTTACTAAGGCAACTTGTTTTGTCGATACCCAATAATCTAATTTTTATAATTGAAAATTTTGTCCTCTTTTAGTTTTTTCAGTATTTCATTTGCAAAGATACTCTTTTTGTACGTTATAGAGTATAACCAGCCACAAAGGAGTAATTATTAAATGTTTGCAAACCTCTATCATTTACGAGTTCCACTTTAAAACCAATAAATTCATTCATTTTGTCTTTTTTAAATTCCGGAAATACTTTAAAAACAAATCGACTCATTGAATTCTGAGCATCGTTTTCCCTCACAATTACCGGTTTGCCGATTCCTATCTCTGCATAATACATTTTTTTATAAAAACAGGCCACCGATGTTACATCCATCTTTGTTCCATAACTACAATATCTGGTTGTAAAGTAAGCACTAAACCATTCGCGTTGCTGTTTTAAATAAAAACCTAATTTATCGTCCTGATATCCTAAAAATCCACCTGCATGAAAACCAATATTAAATGACAATGGCATACGATTTCTATCAGAGTCACCATAATATCTAATCCTTCCAAAACCAAAACCACCTTTAATACCCATTAAATCACCAAATCTGAATTTGCTGTCTCTATCAGGAAATAGCCAATTATCAATTACCGAAAACTGAACATCGGCTTTTATATCGAAATCTCCAAAATAAAGTAATTCCGATTTTGAACGCAACAAATTCATATCAGCTCCAAAATAACTCATTTGTGCTTTTGCTGAAAACGCCATAAACACAAATATTACGGCTAATTTAAATCTATTCATAACATTAAATTTTAAAAATGGATAAAACTTCTGGTTATTAAATTCAGCTTGTCTTTTAATTATATCGAATTCGGGGTATTTAAAATTTTGATTTTTTTGTCTTAAATCTTTATGGTATTATTTTTCGTACGCCAAATATCCTATCGGTTTTATTGGTTTTTGACTTTTTTCGTTTTGGCTTGCCATTTCGGTCAAGGCCTGATAAATGTCGCTGAACTGCATATTGGTTTCGAGCATAAATGTCTCGAGTTTTTGGTTCAATTCGGCATATCCAAGAGCATACTGGCGAAGCGCTATAAATGCACGTACAATCTGAATATTTATTAGTTGTTATATAAGTTATAATTATATGATATAAAAGTTGTTACTTTGCAAACATTATGCAGAATTACAACGATTTAAAATTAAACGAAGCCCAATTTCTATCAGTTGTGGGCGTTAAAC
>Ga0247844_1000951_pt1 | contig 57468 bp, 55 predicted proteins | sample LaCtaG_FD_192421 | JGI IMG/M metagenome (GOLD analysis project Ga0247844, IMG submission 192421) | Freshwater microbial communities from meromictic Lake La Cruz, Castile-La Mancha, Spain - LaCruzMarch201714.5m_1 | ecosystem: Environmental > Aquatic > Freshwater > Lake | place: Spain: Castile-La... | reverse complement strand
GCTTTCACCTGCCGGTTTTCAAGACCGGTGCACTCGGCCGCTATGCGAGCCCTCCGCGGCGTAATCTACCTGAGGATGGCGCTTATCTAAAATTGAAGAGAAATTACAGGGTGGTTAAGCGGGAAGTTCGAGTAGCTCTTCAATCACAATCGCAACACCATCGTCGGTATGTGGCAACGCAACTGATTTCGCGTGCTTTGGTCCATCTGGGTGGCCATCTGCCATTGCATACGAGCGACCACACCATTGCAACATTGAGAAATCGTTTGGATTATCGCCAAATGAAACGCAATCGGCTGCATCGATGTTTAGACGAGCTGCCATTTTCGACAATGTAGCGCCTTTTGAAACACCGATCGCTGAAATTTCTAATAGTGAATCGTGTGGGTTTGAATGTGTAACAGTCACAATTCCATTTAGCTCTTTTAGCGCGATCTCTAACATTTCATCTGATGAAAGTTCTTGATCTGAACAACGCGCCAGTAATTTAAGCGCGGGTGATGCCATGATTTCTTCGATTTTATCTACGCCAACATTGTCTAAGCCAACATCCCAGCGCGGAATATATTTTTTCTCGCGATGGAAATAATTATGTGATTCAACGGCAAAACTAATTTGAGGAATTGCAGCTCGCAAAATCTTTACGGTTTCTAGTTGAGCATCAACTGGCATTAACCATTCTTCAAGGACTTTTCCAGAATGTAAGTCATAAAGCATTGCGCCATTGCAACAAATCGCGTTTCCGATTCCGAACGCTTCTTTAATCTCTGGCATCCAACGAGGAGGGCGACCGGTTACAAAGAAGATTTCGATTCCCATTGCATGGGCACGACGAAAAGCATCGATAGTGCGCTGTGAGACCTCGCCGTAGTGCGCTACGACGGTTCCGTCTAAATCACTGGCGATTAATTTAGGGCGTCTACCGGTCACACTAACTCGAATCGAGTCATGCCCAAAAAAGGCTGCAGTGCTGCTGGCACATTTACAGTTCCGTCAGCATTTTGATGGTTTTCAAGAATCGCCACAATCATGCGCGGGATCGCAACTAAGGTGCCATTTAGTGTGGCAACTGCGGCAGTTTTATCGCCTTCTTTAAAGCGAATATTTAAACGGCGGGCTTGGAACTCAGTGCAGTTAGAAGTGCTGGTTACCTCGCGATAAGCCTGCTGTGTAGGGATCCAGGCTTCGATATCAAATTTGCGTGTCGCACTTGAGCCGAGATCACCTGATGCCACATCGATTACGCGATAAGGGATTTCCATTGCGTTAAGGAAATCTTTCTCCCATTGCAATAAACGTTGGTGTTCGGCAACAGCTTGTTCAGGATGACAGAAACTAAACATTTCGACTTTATCGAATTGGTGAACTCGAATAATTCCGCGAGTATCTTTGCCATAAGTACCAGCTTCGCGACGGAAACAAGTGCTGTAACCGGCATAACGCATTGGCAATTTATCTGCTGGCAAAATTTCATCCATATGAAATGCAGCAAGTGGCACTTCGCTAGTACCCACTAAATACATGTCATCTTTTTCAAGACGGTAAACATTTTCGGCAGCTTGACCAAGAAAACCGGTGCCTTCCATGGCTGGGGGATTAACTAGCACTGGTGGAATAACTGGAGTGAACCCAGCTTTGATTGCGCTACTTATTGCGTAATTAACTAGTGCGAATTCAAGAAGTGCGCCAACACCCGTTAAATAATACGAACGAGAGCCAGAAACTTTCGCACCGCGTTCAGTATCAATTGCGCCAAGTAGCTTTCCTAGCTCAACGTGATCTTTTGGTTCGAACTCTAAAAACTCACGAGGTGTGCCAACATGTTCGATAATTACAAAATCTGCTTCGCCGCCAATTGGGGCCGCAGGATCAAGCAGATTTGAAAGTTTTAGCGCTTCGTTATTTGCTTCAGCCTCTATTTCAGCGCGCTTGCTATCGGCGGCTTTAACTTTGCTAGCTAAATCTTTGGCGTTTTCAAGTAGGGCGGCTTTTTCTTCACCTTTTGCGCTACCAACTGCTTTAGAAAGCGTGTTCTGTTCGGCGCGTAGAGCTTCGAATTCATTAATTGCAGCACGGCGTTTTTCATCAAGAGCTAAAACTTGATCAACAATGCTGGCATCTTCGCCACGACCAGCTTGAGAGGCGCGAATTAAGTCAGGGTTCTCGCGTAGTAACTTGATATCAATCATTTACTTTCCTCTCGCGGGTATGAACCTAGGAATCTTATTTCCTCACAGATCTCGCGAAGGCGAGTGACTGCTTGGCCAACGTTGGCGTCGTTGATATGCCCTTCGGCATCAACAATAAAGTGGTAATCGCCTAACTCTTTCCCGGTTGGGCGGCTTTGAATGAAAGTTAAGTTGACGTTGCGGGTGGCAAACTCGGTCAAAATTTCGAGTAACGCACCTGCATGGTCGGTGCCGATGAAAATTGCCATCGAGGTTCGGTCATGCCCGGTGGGTTTAGTTAGTTCGCCTGGCTTAGAGACCAATACGAAGCGAGTTACTGCGCCATTGTTGTCACCGATGTTTTCGGCAACTATTTCTAAGCCGTAGCGATCAGCAGCAACGGAAGATGCAATTGCGGCATCAAATTCACCACGATTGAGCGCCTCGGCTGCGGCGGCAGTTGAATTAGTAGCAACTACTTCGGCATGAGGATAGTTAGTAGCAATGTAGGTGCGGCACTGCGCTTCGGCATGTGGGTGAGTAGCAATTCGCTTAATCTCTTTAGTTCCAGGTTTAACCATGAATGCAAAGGAAACTGGCAAAGTAACTTCGCCGGCAATTACGAGTGGTTCACCTCTTGCTAGTTCATCTAACGTGCGAGCAACAACACCCTCGATTGAATTTTCGATCGGCACTAGCGCAAATTCGGCCTCGTTATTACGAACCGCGTTTAATGCTGCGGTGACATTTACGTAAGGAATAAGTTGATCAGTTGGTCCAGTAATTTTCTTGAGCGCCGCCTCGGTAAAGGTCGCTGCTGGACCGAGATAGGCGTATGTGCTCACTGGTTAAGGATACCCGAGCTCACTTACTGCTCGCGCCGGCATATCTGTAATTACAACATCGACACCTAGTTCGGCACATAGTTTGAGATCAGCTAGATCATTTACCGTCCAAACAAAAACCCGTTTTCCTTCACTTTTATACTTAGCCACTAATTCAGGGTGATTTCTGATCTCTTCAATACTTGGCGCGAAAGATTTAGCCGATGAAAAGCGATTCATGATCGGTGCGTTCAGTGCATTTACTAGCGCAACTGTTTCTATGCCAGTTTCAAACCTGACAACTTTCTCAATAGCCAACCAACTAAAACTAAGTAAAGCAAGATCTAATTCTTTATATGGTTTAACTAGTTCCATAATTTTGTTTTCGACTTCATTGCCAGATGGCACTGGATGTTTAGTTTCAAGGGCTAAAGATTTCTTATGTTCGCTCGCAATTTCAAGTAGCTCGGTTAGCAACATTAAATCTGGATATACCTCTTTGAGCTCTGAGTAATTGGTGTGAGCTACCACCGCTTTGTGGTTGGCCATTCGCAACATATTTGAATCGTGCCAAATAACTACCTGATTATCTTTAGTAAGTCTTAGGTCGCACTCGAAACCATCGGCGCCGTCGGAAATTGCCGCCATAAATGCGGCACGGGTATTTTCTGGATGATCGAAAGAAGATCCACGATGCGCATAAATCAGTGGTCTAGGCATTGATCACTTCGCGATCAGCGTTAGGCTAAGGCACATGAGCCAACCCGTATTCGCACTTGCTGCGCGTTCGGCAATTGGCCTGCGACGTTCTGGTAACGAAGACTCTGCAATCACATCTGCAAACTTAATCGCTGTTGCCGATGGAATGGGTGGACACGCGGGCGGCGAAGTCGCATCTGCGATTGCTATCAAAGAGTTAACGAAATTAATCCCAATTTCACAAAGTATTCATATTGACGCTGACTCGATTGAAGATTTGTTGGCACAAGCAATGGTAGATATTGATTTAGAGATCGCACGCGTTGCTAATGATGATCCAGAGCTTCGTGGAATGGGAACAACTTTGACTGCTTTGTTGTTGCACGATGATCGCATTGCACTGATGCATATTGGTGATTCTCGTGCATACCGTTTGCGCGATGGTGAACTAGAGCAATTAAGCCTTGATCACACAGTGCTACAAGAGTTAATTGACCAAGGAAAGTTAACTTTGGCCGAAGCAAATGATCATCCGCAACGCTCTTTACTCACTCAAGTATTGATGGGTTCTGGAAATCTTGACCCGGTATTGGTGGTTTATGAACGCAAAGCTGGCGACCGTTACCTACTTTGCAGCGATGGGTTAAGTAGTGTGTTAACAAATAAAGAGATTAAGTCGCTACTTAAGAAAAACAAGCGCGAAGATGCTGTGGCGGCCTTGGTTGATGCCACTTATGTGAATGATGCACCCGATAACGTGACAGTTATTGTTGCTGATATCGCGACCGATCTAACGGTTGAAACAGAGCTACACGGAGCCAGCAAATGAGCCAACTATTAGGTGGTCGCTACCGACTTGGCGACATGATCGGCACCGGCGGAATGGCCGATGTTTTCGAAGCAATTGATGAACGTTTGTCCCGAAAAGTTGCGGTAAAAATTCTCCGTTCTGATTTAGCTAAAGATCCTTCTTTTGTAACTAGATTCCGCAAAGAAGCACTGGCTGCTGCCGGCTTAAACCATCCAGGCATTGTTGCGGTTTATGACTCTGGCGAAGATCCAGCGCCTTATATTGTGATGGAACTGGTATCTGGCAAAACACTTCGCGAAATTATTCGTGCAGGTGAACGTTTGCCGCTTGATCGTGCTTTAGAAATTGGCGAAGGAATTTTGGCTGCGTTGGATTACTCGCATGAACGTGGCATTGTGCATCGAGATATCAAGCCAGCAAACGTAATGATCACCGATAAGGGTGACGTTAAAGTTATGGATTTTGGTATCGCACGCGCACTCGATGATTTAGCTGCAACCCTTACTAATACTTGGAATGTGGTTGGCACCGCTCAATATCTTTCACCAGAGCAGGCAGTTGGTGAAGTTGCAGATGCCCGCAGCGATATTTATTCGGCCGGTTGTTTGTTATACGAAGTAATTACCGGGCAACCACCATTTACTGGTGACACACCTGTCTCAATTGCATACCAACATGTATCTGGCGAATTTCCTTTACCAAGTTCAGTCTTACCTGGATTGCCTGAAGGAATCGATGTAATGCTTTCGGTTGCGTTAGCTAAGCGACCAATTGACCGTTATCAAAGTGCTGGCTTGATGCTCGATGATTTATTTCGTATTCATGGTGGTCAAGTTGTAAAAGCTAAAATTGCTCGACAGCCGATCACGCGCAAAACTTTGGTATTTGGTTTTATTGGCGTTCTCATTGTTTGTGGAGCAGCGCTCTTTGGTTTGAATTTATCGAGTACCGGAACTACTGGTGGACCTTCTAATTCTGTACCGAATGTAATTGGGTTAACTGAAGCCGAAGCTAAAGCACAGTTGGGTGACTATGTAGTTACAGTTCAACGAGCCCATGATCCACAGATTCCAGTTGATCGGGTTGCAAATCAGATTCCAGTTGCATCTGCTCAAGCCAAGCCTGGTTCGGCTGTTGTTTTAACTATCTCTGATGGTCCGGGTGACGCCCTTGTTCCTGATGGTTTAGTTGGTTTATCACTTGGCGATGCTCGCGCAGTACTTACTTCGGTTGGTTTAGTTGTTGCTCGAACAGAAGTTACGCCTTCAGATAAACCACAAGGCACAGTGTTGGCAGTTTCTCCGGACATGGGTTCAACAATTACCGCAGGTTCAGGTGTGGTTTTAACAATTGCAAATGGTGAAGTTGAGATCCCTAACTTAATTGGAGTCGAAGCGATTCAAGCACGCGCGATCTTGATTAACTCAAATTTCTTAATTAAAGAATTTAATGATTATGACCCTGCGCAAGCGATTGGTGTGGTTATTCGTCAATTCCCAGAACCTGGGGCTACTCGCACAATTGGTGAATCGGTAACAATTACAATTAATAAAGCGCCTTAGTCTTTCCCAGGCGGGATTTACTTGGTTTTCTCGTTTAGAAACTACTCGCGTTATCCGCGGGTGCCAATAACTGGTGATAAGCCAACTGCTTTTGCTTGTGCATTTTTATCGCCACACTCAGTTAACCAATTAGCTAACATCGCATGACCATGTTCGGTTAAAACAGATTCCGGGTGAAATTGCACGCCTTCAATTGGCAGCGTTTTGTGTCGCACTGACATAACGATGTCGCCTTCGGTTTGACCAGTAATTTGTAATTCATCTGGCACCGTGGCGCGTTCGATTGCTAATGAGTGATAACGAGTTGCCGTAAATGGTGAAGGTAAATTTGCGTACACGCCTTCGCAGTTATGAATTATCTCTGAAGTTTTTCCATGCATTAACTCTGGTGCGCGCGAAACTGTTGCACCAAATGCAACACCAATTGCTTGGTGGCCTAAACAAACACCAAATAGTGGAATCTTTTTCTCGGCGCAAAATTTGATCATTGCGATACTTATGCCGGCAGCCTCTGGTGTTCCAGGTCCTGGTGAAATTAAGACGCCGTCATAATCAAGGGCTGCCTCGACCGAAATTTCATCATTTCTAACGACGGTAGTTTCGGCGCTTAATTGACCGAGGTACTGCACCAAATTAAAGACAAAGGAGTCGTAGTTATCTACGACAAGAATCTTGGTGGTGGCCATGGGGCAATTCTGGCCTACTCACAGCATTGACGCGGTTGATATTTTGCGCCGCCCTGTTACCCTTGGCGACATGCCTAAGTCCAAATTGCGTAAGAAGGTTCAGGAGCAGCACGCTCACGACCAAGAGCTCGTTGACCACACTCCACACGCCCCACTTGAGAGCCCATCATGGCTAGCTCCAACAATGGTTGGCTCATTCTTGGTTGGTCTTTTCTGGATTGTGACTTTCTATGTGAGCCAAACTCAGTACCCAATTCCTAATATTGGCGCCTGGAACATGGTTGTTGGCTTCGCATTTATCGCTTTTGGCTTCTCGCTAGCCACTAAGTGGCGCTAGTTATCTCTAGTTAGTTAAAGAGCTTGGCAATTAGAGCGCTAGTTTCTGCTTTTTAACCAGTTATCCACAGGTATCTCCACAGGTGTGGAGAATTACAGCCATGTAATTAGATCGGCAATTAGTTCGGAAATTAGTCGGAAATTCAACCAAAAAACTAGCGGCGGCGAACCAGTATTAGTTGAGCAGCTAGCGCCCCGCCAAATAAACCACCTAGGTGTGCCCGCCAGTCAACGCCACCCAAGATAAATCCGAGCACGAAGTTCAAGCCAATGATTATTGCAATCTCGCGAATATCGGCCCCGATGGTTTTTCCCACAATTAAGAAAGCTCCAAATAAACCAAAGATTGCACCCGATGCGCCAACTGAGGCGAAGTTAGAGGTATTTAAAAATACTGAAGCCAGCGAGCCAGTTAAAAGTGAAATGGCAAATATTGTTAAAAATTTATTTCTTCCGTAGGCAGATTCAATTGGTGTGCCAAGTATGAACAGCGAATACATATTAAATCCAAGGTGCATTAATCCGCCATGAGTCAGTGCGACTGTAATCAATCGATACCACTCGTTGCTGTATTGCAAATAATCTAGATCGGGCAGAAGTAATTGAAACTTTAACTCAGGAAAAATTTGTTGCGCTAAATAAGCAGCACAGATAATTACAATTAACGCATTAGTTGCAGTGCGTTTATTTAACACGCTAGTTGTTCAAAACAGTTCTGGGTTTATTAAGCGACTGTTATTGAATTAATTCTAATTGGTGTAACTGGGCGATCTTGTGAGCCAGTCTTTGTTGAACCAATCGCATCTACAACAGCTTGGCTTGCTGCATCTTTAACTTCACCAAAGATGCTGTGCTTACGGTTTAACCAAGTAGTTGGTGCAACCGTGATAAAGAACTGTGAACCATTGGTGCCTGGGCCCGAGTTAGCCATTGCAAGAATGTATGGACGGTCAAAAGTTAATTCACCATGTAACTCATCAGCGAACTTATAACCTGGGCCGCCAGTGCCTTGACCTAGTGGGTCGCCACCTTGAATCATGAAACCATCGATAACGCGGTGAAAAACTGTGCCGTCGTAAAGATTGGCAGTTGATTTTTCGCCAGTGCGTGGATCAACCCATTCACGTGCACCGGTTGCAAGTTCTACGAAGTTAGCAACTGTCTTTGGTGCGTGATCAGGAAAAAGTTCAACAATGATGTCGCCCATAGTTGTGTGCAGTGTCGCTGTTGTCATTTTATTTTTCCTTTACGATTTTTATAAATAGGTACGAAAAGTATTACTGGAGTGGAGACCAGGGGAATCGAACCCCTAACCCCCGCCTTGCAAAGGCGGTGCTCTACCAATTGAGCTAGGTCCCCGTGTTGAGCGGGGGGTGGGCCTAGATGGACTCGAACCATCGACCTCTTCCTTATCAGGGAAGCGCTCTAACCAGGCTGAGCTATAGGCCCGCAAATAATGGATTTATCTGCGGTAAGCGCCAAAGGTTACCCCGAAGTCGCTACTTAACCAAAACTCGTGCGTATCTAAGCAGGTTCTGCACCAGAAGTCGCCCCTGATTCCTCAGGGTTACAAGTCACGGATAAGAGTTGGGCGCCATCGTCGAGGTTCACTAGGCGAACCCCCATGGAATCGCGACCAGTTTGGCGAACTTCGGCCGCTGGTGTGCGCATAACGGTGCCACCTGATGTGATGGCCAGGATTTCATCTTCATTACGCAGAACGAGTGCGCTTACGAGTGAACCCCGTGAGTTCTCATCGATTTTGGCAGCTTTAATACCAATGCCACCTCGGCCTTGCAAGCGATATTCATCGAGTGGAGTTTTCTTGCCGTAACCACCATCGGTTGCGGTGAACACAAAAGTATCGCCAGCATGTTGCGCTGTAATGCGTGCCATTGTTAAGAGTTCATCGTCTGCGCGGAATTTCATTCCGATCACACCACTTGTTGAACGACCCATTGGGCGAAGTGACTCATCATCTACTGCAAAACGAACAGACATGGCTTTCTTAGAAACCAACAAGAGTTCATCGCCGGTATCAACTAGAGCCGCGCTAACAACTTCATCTTCGCCCTTAAGTGCAATTGCGATTAAGCCACCTGCACGAGGTGAGTCGTATTCAATTAACGCACTCTTTTTAATTAAACCCGACTTAGTTGCTAAGACCAAGTGTGGTGCCGCGTTGTAATCCTTAATAGAAAGAACTTGGGCAATAGTTTCTTCTGGTTTAAATGCCAACAAGTTAGCAACGTGTTGACCTCGGGCATCGCGACCAGCATCAGGTAGTTCGTGAACTTTTGCACGATACACGCGACCTTGATTAGTAAAGAACAATAACCAGTCATGAGTTGATGCCACGAAGAAATGATCGACTACATCGTCTTGCTTAAGTGAAGCGCCTTTAACGCCACGACCGCCGCGACGTTGTGAACGATATAGATCTGCCATTGTTCGCTTGGCATAACCACCGCGGGTAATCGTTACAACTACATCTTGATCTGGAATTAAATCTTCAGCTGAGAAGTCACCTTCGCTAGCCACAATCTGCGAACGGCGATCATCGCCATATTTAGTAACTACTTCAGCCAGCTCTGTCGCGATTATTTCGCGCTGTTTTTCTGGGCTAACCAAAATTGCATTTAGCTCAACAATGTCGGCCATTAAAGTGTCGTATTCATCGTTGATCTTCTGGCGTTCAAGAGCAGCAATACGGCGCAACTGCATATCAAGGATTGCGTTAGCTTGAATTTCATCAACATCGAGTAACTTCATTAAGCCGGTGCGAGCTTCTTCGGGGGTGGTTGAAGCGCGAATTAAGGCAATAACCGCATCGAGAGCGTCAAGGGCTTTTAAATAACCTTGCAGGATATGTGCGCGGCGCTCTTTTTCAACTAAACGATATTTAGTGCGGCGAACAATTACTTCGACCTGGTGATCAATGTAGTACTTGATAAATTCATCAAGACGAAGGGTGCGCGGTACCCCGTCGACTAATGCCAACATGTTTGCGCCGAAAGTATCTTGTAGTTGTGTCTGCTTATAAAGATTATTTAAAACTACTTTTGGAATCGCGCTGTTTTGCAGAACGATTACTAAACGTTGGCCAAGGCGCTCATTACCTTCATCGCGGACATCGGCGATACCTTTAATTTTTCCATCTTTAACTAGTTCGGCGATTTTTAGAGCTAAGTTATCTGGGTTAACTTGATAAGGAAGCTCGGTAACTACTAAACAGGTTCGCTTATTAATTTCTTCGACTTGTACAACTGCGCGCATCGTGATTGATCCACGACCGGTGCGATACGCGGATTCAATACCGGTGCGACCAACAATGAGCGCTTTAGTTGGAAAATCTGGACCTTTAACAATTTTCATTAACTGCTCTAGCAGTTCATCAGATTTTGCTTCTGGGTGAGCAAGTGCCCAAGCAACACCTTCGCCAATTTCGCGCAAGTTGTGTGGCGGAATATTTGTAGCCATACCAACTGCGATACCAGCGCTACCGTTAACTAATAAGTTTGGAAAGCGTGAAGGTAAAACATTTGGCTCTTGTGAGCGGCCATCGTAGTTAGGTGAGAAATCAACGGTATCTTCGTCGATATCGCGCATCATTTCCATAGCGATATGTGACAAACGTGCTTCGGTATAACGCATTGCAGCTGCTGGGTCGTTACCAGGCGAGCCAAAGTTTCCATTGCCATCTACTAATGGATAACGAAGTGACCAATGTTGAGCAAGACGAACAACTGCGTCGTAAATCGCGGTGTCACCGTGTGGGTGGTAATTACCCATCACGTCACCGACGATGCGAGATGACTTGTAATAGCCCTTATCTGGGCGATAACCAGCGTCATACATTGCGTATAGAACGCGGCGGTGAACTGGCTTTAGGCCATCTCGGATATCTGGCAGAGCGCGGCCGACGATGACCGACATTGCGTAGTCTAAATAAGAGCGCGCCATCTCGACCTGTAGGTCGACAGTTTCTTGGCGATCGTAATCTTTTCTTAGTTCATCCATTTAAATATCCAAGAATCTAACGTCTTTAGCGTTGCGTTGAATAAATGAGCGACGCGGTTCGACATCTTCGCCCATTAAGACTGAGAATAAATCATCGGCTGCTGCTGCATCATCGAGAGTTACTTTGATAAGTATGCGATGTTCTGGGTCCATCGTGGTATCCCAAAGTTCCTTAGCTGGCATTTCACCTAAACCTTTGAAGCGCTGGATGCCATCTTCTTTTGGTAGACGCTTGCCGGCATCAATACCGATCTTGATCATGCCATCGCGCTCGCGATCAGAGAAGGCATATTGAACTGGCTCTTTGCCACCCCATTTTAACTTATAAAGCGGCGGTTGAGCTAAGTAAACAAAGCCACCTTCAATAAGTGGTTTCATAAAACGGAAAAGTAGGGTCAATAAAAGAGTACGAATATGTTGACCGTCGACATCGGCATCGGCCATCAAAATAATCTTGTGGTAACGCAAGTTAGCAACATCGAAGTCATCGTGAATTCCGGTGCCTAGTGCGGTAATTAGTGCCTGCACTTCATTGTTTTGCAACACACGATCAATGCGAGCTTTTTCAACATTTAGAATTTTTCCGCGAATCGGTAGAACAGCTTGGTTGCGTGAGTCACGACCGCCTTTAGTTGAACCACCAGCTGAGTCACCTTCAACAATGTATAGCTCACACTTTTCAGGATCAGTCCATTGGCAATCAGCTAACTTGCCGGGCATGCCGCGACCTTCTAATAAACCTTTACGGCTGCGCGACAAATCGCGGGCTTTACGTGCAGCTACTCGAGCTGCTGCGGCGTCAATACTTTTACGAACAATATCTTTGCCTTCGGCGGGATTCTGCTCAAACCAAGCAGTTAAAGCTTCATTTACGCACTTTTGAGTAAATGATTTTGCTTCAGTGTTACCAAGTTTAGTTTTTGTTTGACCTTCAAATTGTGGCTCGGCTAATTTAATTGAAACGATTGCAGTTAAACCTTCGCGCACATCGTCGCCAGTCAAGCGATCTTCTTTCTTTTTGATAAAACCTTGATCTTCACCAAATTTATTAACAATTGAAGTTAGCGCGGTACGGAAGCCTTCTTCGTGCGCTCCACCTTCGTGAGTGTTAATTGTGTTGGCAAATGTGTAAACAGATTCAGAGAACCCGGTGTTCCATTGCATTGCAATTTCTAGCGACATGCGCGCTTTTTTATCTTCGTTTTCAATAAAGATAATTGATTTGTGGGTCTCGCCGCGAGTGGTATTTAAATGTTTAACAAAATCAGCAATTCCGCCGTCGAACTTATAAACGACGTGAAGTTGTTCGCCTTTTTCGTCAACATGTCCGGCGCGGTTATCGGTTAAAGTAATTGTTAGACCGCGGTTAAGAAATGCCATTTCGCGGAAACGGGTAGATAAAACTTCAAATGAGAAATCAGTAGTGTCAAAGATTTCAACCGATGGCCAGAATTGAACTGTGGTGCCAGTTGTTGTTGCAGCGGCGCCTTTAGCAACCGGCGCAGTTGGAACTCCTAATTTGTAAGATTGATTCCAAGTAAAGCCATCGCGTAAAACTGTGACAGCTAAATCTGTGCTGAGCGCGTTTACAACTGAGATACCCACGCCGTGTAGCCCACCAGAAACTGAGTAGCCGCCATCGCCAAATTTTCCGCCGGCGTGCAGAACCGTTAAAACAACTTCAAGGGCTGGCTTCTTTTCAACTGGGTGCATATCAACTGGAATTCCGCGCCCGTTATCAATTACTTTCACGCTTCCATCAGCCATAAGCGTGACGTTGATTTCGGTACAAATTCCAGCTAAAGCTTCATCTACTGAGTTATCGACAACCTCATAAACCAGGTGGTGGAGGCCGCGTTCGCCGGTAGAGCCGATATACATACCAGGGCGTTTGCGAACCGCCTCAAGCCCCTCGAGGACGGTGATCGCGCTCGCGTCGTAATTACCCGACTTTTCAACCACTAGTGAAACTCCCTCGATCTGACAAAATCGCCCTTAGGGGCGGCTAGGGATAAATCCCGTCGCGAATGCCCTTAATCCTAGTGGTAAAAGTGATGTGGATCTAGCCGTTATTCGCCCTGTGGGTAGGTTTTAAGCGATCTTTAACTACCCATTTAGGGTTCCTATTAGAAAAAGGGCAAAATCACCCTTTATTGGCAATTCAACCGAAAGTATCGCGGGGGCCTCGAGCGCCGCGGATAGTGCGTATGCCTCGTTTCCAACTTGGGCCTTGGGGGCCAATTATTGAGAGTTTCTCGACCAACGCTCCTGGCGCACTGGCTTGAAGTGAAGCTAGAACATCGTTGCTGATTAAATTTAATTGAGTTGCCCATGCAGTCGAAGAAGTTCTAATTGTTAAAACACCTTCCAAAATCGCAATTGGTTCGGTGTGTTCTGCAATATCTGCGCCAACAATATTTTCCCAGTTAGCGAATAAATTTCCTTCAGCGATACCACTTTGCCATTCACGATCTTGAATTAAATTTTTTAACACGTCACTAATTAGTTGTGGGTCGGTAGGGTTTGAATTCGCTTCACGGTTTGAAGTAACTCTTTCACCACGTGGTTTCTTGATGTATCCAGTTTTGTAAGAGATGAATAAATCTTTAGCTAAATCTCGTTTCGACATTTATTTACCTGCTTTGACTTGGCCAGGTGTGACATAAAATTTTGTGCTGTTTAGGTCTGCAGGTAAATCGCTCTCAACTGCTGCGGTGATAATTGTTTGTTCGGCTATTTTCGTTGCAGCGACTAATTGCAGTCTGCGAGAAGTGTCTAGCTCAGCAAACACATCATCTAAAATCAAAATTGGGTCAGAGCCCTCTTTTTTTAATAAGTTAAAAGAACCAATACGTAATGAAATTGCCATCGACCATGATTCGCCATGGCTGGCATAACCTTTTGCGGGAAAATCACCAATTGTTAAAGTTAAATCATCGCGATGTGGGCCAATTAAAGTGGCGCCACGTTCAATTTCTTGATACTGAACTTCTTCCAACCGGTTAGTTAAAACTGCCACATTGTTTGCCGCATCACTAGTTAAACCTTCTGTGCTTGATTTATAAGAAATGCTTGCAGGTTTAACTTCATTTAAGTTGCGATAGTTCTCAGAAACAAACGGGTTCAGTGCAGTAACAAGAGCAATACGTTCGGCGGTTAGGTTAGCGCCGATATTAATAAGTTGCTCGCTCCAGGGTTGCAGCGCGGCACTACTAGACCTAGTTTTCAACAACGTATTACGTTGTTTTACAACACGTTCATAATCAGCGATAACCCCAGCTAAACGTGGGCTGCGTGTGATTAATAAACGATCCAGAAAATCGCGACGGTTACCGGGGTCGCCACGAACTAAATCTAAATCTTCGGGCGAAAAATAAACTATTTGGACAGCTCCTAAAATTTCTCGCTGGCTACGGGTTGGGTTTTGATTTATCCGCGCACGGTTAGCTTTACTAACATTTATTTCTAGGTCAATTTGTAAGGTGCGATCTTCTCGTTCAATTTCAGCGCGGATAATTGCTTGGGTTGCACCGAGAGAAATTAGCGGTTGGTTATTTGCAACTCGGTGGGAAGATAGAAAACTTAAATAAATAAGTGACTCAGCGATATTTGTTTTGCCGCTGCCGTTGTCACCAATAAATGTGTTGACACCAGGTTTAAGGCTTAGTTCTAAGTTTTGATAAGACCTAAAATCTTTAAGCGCTAACTTTGTAATGCGCATCTTGAGTATCTATCTGTTAAATATATTTACTTAAGAGGCATAACGCATTGGCATTAACAAGTATCGATAGTTTTCGATAGCCGCGCCATCTTGTGTTGCGCGGCCCATCAAAATCGCTGGCTTGTTTGAACCAGTGAAAGAAATTTGTACATATGGTGTGCCAACTGCATTTAAACCATCAGCTAAGAAAACTGGGTTAAACGCAATTGAAATATCTTCACCGGTTAATGAAATCTCAATTGACTCGGTTGCTTGCGCTTCTTCACCAGCGCCAGCTTCGAGTGATAGAGAACCATTAGTAAATTCAAGACGAAGTGGCACAGTTTTGTCGGTTACTAAAGCAACACGGCGAACTGAATCAAGCAGCGGTGCAACTTCAACAATTGCAGTTGTGGTTATATCTTGCGGTAACAAATGGCGGTACGGCGGGAAAGTTCCGTCGAGCATGCGTGAAGTCATTGTTTTACCTTGACCCGCAAAGCCTGCTAAACGGTCGTGGCTTGCCGCAGACCCAAGAGAGAGTGAAACTTCTTTAGATGTGGTTAGTGATTTAGCAGCATCAGCCAATGTTCGTGCACGCAACAAAGCGGTGGTTTCTACGCCTGGTTTTGATGGTTGCCATTGCATTTCACGTACAGCTAAACGGTAACGGTCAGTTGCCGCCAAAGTTACGGTGTTTTCGTTTACTTCAACATGCACGCCGGTAAGGGTTGGTAGTGAATCATCACGGCCGGCAGCAATAGCTACTTGAGCAACCGCTGCTGCGAAAGTATCGCTAGTGATTACGCCGGTACTTTCTGGAAGTTCAGGCAAATTTGGATATTCGTTAATTGAAAGCGTTGGCAATGTGAATTTTGCACTGCCGGAAGTTACTAAAACTCTAGTTCCGTCTAAAGTGATTGTAATTGGCTTATTTGGCAACGATCTAGTTATCTCTACTAATAATTTACCTGGGACTAAAACTTTTCCAGCTTCAATAATTTGTGCTGCGAAATTTGCTTTACTTGATGTTTCTAGATCGGAGCCAGAAAGTTCAACGTCTGACCCACTTGCATCGATGACTATTCCGAGTAGCTCGGTTTTAATTGGTCGAGTAGATAAACTGCGAGAAACCCAATTGACGCAATCTGCTAGTGCGCTCTGTTCAACAATGAATTTCATTTGGTTAGCCTTCCCGCTGTAGTAAAACTTTGCAAGTTTTTATTTTTAATAGTTTGAAATTTCGGAAATTAATTAAAGGGAATCGCACAAGTGTTTTCATATAGTTATATGTAGTAGTAGTAACCAAACCACATACCTGTGGGAAAGTGACATAACCCCATGTCAGAGGCGAAATTAACCCTTTTAGCCTGTGGGTGAAGTTGTGGGTAAAACCAACAAACGAACCCAGCGCTGAAGAAGGGTTAAACGCTTCAACAACTTGGCTCTTAGTTACCCACATAAAACCCCTCCTTTTCCACAGTTATCCACAACTTATACACAATCTGGGGGTAATTCCTCTCAAATCAGACAAATACCTACTTTTGAGCTTGTTGCTTAATTCGATTCGTTAACTCAGTGACCTGGTTATAGATCGAACGGCGTTCAGCCATCAACTGCCGGATTTTGCGAGCAGCGTGCATAACGGTCGTATGGTCACGGCCGCCGAACATTTGGCCAATTTTGGGTAATGAGAGATCAGTTAGCTCGCGGCATAAATACATCGCGATCTGGCGGGCATTAACCAAGACTCGAGAACGCGAAGTCCCACAAAGATCTTCAAGGGTCAAACTGAAATACGAGGCTGTTTGAGCCATGATCGCCTGGCCAGTGATTTCAGGAGCCGCATCAGTTGGCATTAAATCTTTAAGAACAATTTCAGCCAAACCTAAATCAACACCTTGGCGGCTTAAAGAAGCAAAAGCGGTAACACGAATCAAAGCACCTTCGAGTTCGCGAATATTGGTTGAGATTTTGCTCGCGATAAATTCCAAAACATCATCAGGGGCATTTAATTTATCTTGCGCAGCTTTTTTGCGCAGAATCGCAATACGGGTTTCAATTTCTGGTGGCTGAATATCAGTGATTAAACCCCATTCAAATCGGCTGCGCAGGCGATCTTCAAGAGTAGTTAATTGCTTTGGTGGGCGATCGCTAGAAATCACGATCTGTTTATTAGCGTTATACAAAGTATTGAAAGTATGGAAGAACTCTTCTTGAGTTCGCTCTTTATTTTCCAAGAATTGAATATCGTCAACCAACAAAATATCTAGATCACGGTAACGGCGCTGGAAAGCCGAAGCCTTATCATCGCGAATCGAATTAATAAAGTCGTTCGTAAATTCTTCAGATGAAACATAGCGCACGCGGACATTGCCATATAGCTCTTTCGCGTATGCACCAATTGCATGCAACAAGTGAGTTTTTCCTAAACCAGATTCACCATAAATAAATAGCGGGTTGTATGCCTTTGCAGGAGCTTCAGCAACAGCAACTGCTGCGGCGTGAGCAAATCGGTTTGAAGAACCAATAACAAAAGTTTCAAAAATGTAACGCGGATTTAATTGCGACTGCTCAGAACTTTTACTGGCCGCCACCGAAGTATTGGAATTGTCTTCTCGCCCAGTTCCAGATTTTGGAGCCGCGATCTCAATTTCTACATCAGGTGCCGCTGGATTATTCGATACTTCCAAAGTCTCATCGATTGTTACTGCAATATTTGCGCGCTCACTTAACTCGCGGGATAAAACTTCACCTAAAACTGACCGAAGGCGGGTTTCCAAAACATCTTTTGCAAAAGCATTAGGGGCGGCGACCAATAAATTCGTAACGCCATTACCCGGCAACAACCCAAGCGGTTTAGTTAGAGTTAAAAAAGCGCGATGTTGAGGCGCATCGAGTGCGACAGCATCGATTACACGTCCCCAAAGGGCGGTGAGCTCGAGATCTACAACATCCACCGTCTAAACCACCCGTCAGTTAAATTCACCAAACACCTAAAAACAATCCACATGTTTATCCACAGCCTGTGGGTCTAAAGGAGAGGTCTACCCTTCATTCCAATAGTTGCCTGTGGACAGAAGCGAAAAGTAGAGGCTATTTGAAATAAAAGCAACTGCTTATCCACAGAAAATTCCCTCCGCCAGGTTTCTAAAGCCTCAAAAAGCCAGTTTGACCGATTTATCCCCAGACCCGTACCGTTAGCTCCTTACCTGAGCACGCTTTGCAGCTACGCAAAGCCCCGTTAGATTTTCAAGGAGTCCCATGACAAAGCGCACCTTCCAGCCAAACGTTCGTCGTCGCGCCAAGAAGCACGGTTTCCGTGCCCGCATGGCCACACGTGCAGGTCGCGCTGTTTTAGCAGCACGCCGTGCAAAAGGACGCACACGCCTCTCGGCTTAATTACTAACGAAATCTAGACTTAGGTTTAATTTTTCTAATGCTGGCCAAAACGGCTCGTATCTCTAACAGCGCAGATTTCGCTAAAACTACAAAAAGCGGACTTCGTTCAACGACTAACAACCTTGTTGGATACCTCCATCTCTCAAACTCTGGTGAAAGCGCTCGCTGCGGTTTAATCATTAATAAAAGCGTAGGAAATTCTGTCATCCGTCATAGCGTCGCTCGGAAAATTCGCCACATAATTGCAGACAACTTAAATTTATTGCCCACCGGATCTCTATTAGTTATCCGAGCTCTTCCCGCTTCAAACACCGCAGACTTAAAACCAGAAGCAACCGAACTAATTTCAAAGCTCGTTAAAAAAGCTGAGCAAAAAGCTGCGGTGAAATCTTGAGAAGCCTATTAATTGCACCAATCCATTTTTACCAAAGATTTATCTCGCCTCTTTTAGGCCCCCGTTGTAAGTACTACCCATCCTGTTCTTCTTATACCGAAATCGCAATTACGAATTACGGAATTAAAGGAATTGCTATGGGTGCTTGGCGCATTATGCGATGCAACCCATGGTCACACGGCGGAGTTGATTTTGTAAAAGGCGTACCAACAAATACGCAAAAAACACACGAGAGAGCACCGGTGCTATATCTATGAATACCATCCTAAACCCCTTATATATTGCGGTTTCGTGGGTTATTACAACTATCCATAGCTTTTTGTCACCAATCTTTGGTGAAGCAAGCGGTGTCTCATGGTCAGCCGCAATCATTGGTCTAGTGATCTTGATTCGTATTATCTTGATTCCACTTTTTGTTAAACAGATCAAAAGCCAGCGCGCTTTAACTGCGTTACAACCACACCTTAAAGAGATTCAAAAGAAATACAAAGACGATCGACAGAAGCAATCAGAAGAGATGATGAAGCTCTACAAAGAGCACAAAACAAATCCACTTGCTTCATGTTTTCCGATTTTGGCTCAAGCACCTATTTTCTTTGCGCTCTTTACTGTTCTAAACGGAATTGGTAAAAATCCACCAAAACCTTATGGCGTTCTAACCGTGCAAGAAGCTGAATCTGCCGCCCAAGCTAAATTCTTTGGAGCGCCAATTTCAGAAACTTTCTTGGGCTCGTCAAGCGGAACCGTAAAACTGGTAACCATTCTGTTAATTGCTTTCATGTCAGCAACAACATTTACAACACAACGTCAGTTAATGGTTAAAGGAATGCCAAAGATGGATTCCTCAAACAACATGATGCTGCAACAGCAGAAAATCATGTTGTATTTATTCCCAGTTATTTTTGCAGTCTCCGGTGTTAACTTTCCAATTGGTGTTTTGATTTATTGGTCAACAACAAACCTTTGGACATGGGGACAGCAGTACTACGTAATTAAAAGAAACCCAACACCTGGTTCACCTGCATTTGAAGAGTTGCAAAAAAAGCGCAATTCAAAAAATCCAACGAGTGCAAGAGAAAACATTGATGGCTCTTCAGAAGGTTCAGTAATCGAGCCGGAAGTTAAAGGTCAGCGCCAGCAACCAAATAAAAAGAAAAAGAAGAAGAAGTAAATAGGGCAAAAGCCACAAATACTATTAAAAACCTACAAATAGGACAGGAAATATCAATTATGAGCGATACAGAGACAGTTGTGGAAGAGACCACCGAAAAGGCTTTGAAACCAGGTCAAAAGAGCCCAAAGACAATTGCCAAACTAGAAGAAGAGGGCGATATTGCCGCTGACTACCTAGAGGGCCTACTAGATATCGCTGATCTTGATGGCGATATTGATATCGATGTCGAAAATGACCGCGCAGCAGTTGCCATTGTTGGCGGAAAACTAAACCACCTAGTTGGCAATGGCGGCGAAGTACTAGATGCCCTACAAGAGCTAACTCGCCTTGCTGTTCAAACTTCAACCGGTGACCGCAGCCGTTTAATGCTTGATATTGAAAGCTTCCGCTCAGGTCGCAAATCAGAGCTAAAGAAGCTAGCCGAAGAGATGGCCGAGAAGGCAAAATCAACTGGCGAAGAGATCCGCCTAAAGCCTATGAATGCCTTTGAGCGCAAAGTCATCCATGACACGATCCAAGACCTTGGGCTTAGCAGCGAATCTGAAGGCGAAGATCCAGATCGCTTTGTAGTTATCTTCCCTAATTAATTGCCAATAATGGAAGTTTCACGTGAAACAGCCCTCTCTCGAGAAGAGTTGATCGAGCGCTATTTCCCGTCTCGCCAAAACGAGATCAAAAAGTATGCCGAATTCCTAGTTGGCCCAGGAATCGAGCGCGGTTTAATTGGACCTCGCGAAGGGGAGCGGATCTGGGAGCGCCACATCTTTAACTGTTTGCCAGTTTCCACCCTAATCCCAGAGGGATCCCTGCTATTTGATATCGGTTCAGGGGCAGGCTTACCTGGCCTAGTTATTGCTCTAGCAAGACCCGATCTGAAAATCACCCTAATCGAGCCCCTGCAACGCCGGGTAGATTTCCTCGAAGAGGCGGTTGCGCTACTTGGAATCGAAAATGTGGCTGTTATCCGCGGAAAATCTGAAAATGTGAAGAAGAGCGCTAATTACGTGACTGCTCGAGCCGTTGCTCCGCTTGAAAAACTAAAGAAAATTACCTCCCATATGATCAAACCAGGAGGTGCTCTTCTTGCAATGAAGGGGGAGTCAGCGGCTGAAGAGGCAAAAACCGTGCCCAATGCCGAGGTTGTTGAGGTAAATCTGCCTGGTCTTGAGCTTGGGCGCATCGTGAAGGTGGCTAAGTAGAGGTAAAGGTAGTTAACTACCCTCATGAGCAGCTTAGATTCACGCGAGAGGGATTCACGTGAAACAGAGCGCGTTAGCAAAACAGTAATCGGAATCCGCAAGTTAAAAGAACCCATGCCAGCCCCGGCAAATACCCGAGTTTTCGTGGTTGCCAACCAAAAGGGCGGGGTCGGTAAAACCACTAGCACCGTCAATATCGCTGCTGCCCTAGCTATGGGTGGTTTGCGAGTCTTAGTTATAGACCTAGACCCTCAAGGCAATGCCAGCACAGCCCTTGGGGTTGAACATAAAGAGAGCCCCGGCGTTTTTGAAATATTAATGGGCACTGCCGAAATTCAAAACGTTGTGCAGAAAGTTGTTGGCTTTGCGCACCTCGAATGCATTCCATCAAATACTGGTTTAGCGCAGGCAGAAATTAATTTAGTTCCAATGGTTGCTCGGGAAATGCGTTTAAAGGATGCGATCGAAGATTTGATTAAATTTAAAACCGAAGCTGGCAGCGGGTATGACTACATATTTATTGATTGCCCACCAAGTTTAGGTTTATTAACCATCAACGCATTCGCAGCAGCAAAAGAGCTGCTAATTCCAATTCAATGCGAGTACTACGCGCTTGAAGGCCTAACCCAATTATTAGAAACATATTCGCTAGTTAAGAAACACTTAAACCCCAACTTAAACTTATCAACAATTATTTTAACTATGTTTGATAGCCGAACAAAACTTGCTAATGATGTTGCAGATAGCGTGCGCCAACATTTCCCTAACGAGTTAATTAATATTCCAATTCCAAGAACTGTGCGAATTTCTGAAGCACCTTCTTATAACCAAACCATTATGACTTATGACCCGGTATCACCGGGAGCAGTTGCCTATTTGCAAGTAGCTAGAGAGATAGCGGAGAAGAAGTAATGGCAAAACGTGGTGGCCTCGGAACAAACCTAGATGCACTTATCCCAACATCCTTAACAGTTGCCGGAAAAGAAGTTGGGCAACAGAACGAAATTAATATCAATTTAATTTCACCTAACCCAAAACAACCACGTACTGTTTTTGATGAAGCTGCGCTAAAAGAATTAATGGTTTCGATTAAAGAAATTGGCATTCTGCAACCACCTGTAGTTCGTGAAGTTAGTGGCGGACGCTATGAATTAATCATGGGTGAACGTCGCTATCGCGCAGCAAAAGCAGTTGGTTTAAAAACCATCCCAGTAATCATTAGACAGACCCCAGATAATGAATTGCTACGTGAGGCGTTAATTGAAAATATTCATCGCAGCCAATTAAATCCGCTTGAAGAAGGCGCTGCGTACGCTCAAATGCTTAGCGATTTCAATTGCACTCACGAAGAGTTGGCAACAAAACTTGGTCGTTCTCGCCCACATCTTTCAAACACCATGCGGTTGTTAACACTGCCGCAAACAGTTCAAAAAAGAGTTGCAATTGGAATTATTTCTGCTGGCCACGCTCGCGCTCTTTTAGGATTATCAGATGCTGCCGAGATTGAAAAACTAGCCAACCGAATTGTTGCCGAGAATTTATCAGTGCGTTCCGTCGAAGAAATAATCGCAACCGGCGGAAGCGGCAAGAAATCTACTAAACGTAAATCCCGCAGCGACAACCCAGAGCTAAATGAGATTGCTGAAGAACTTGGCGATTACCTTGATACTCGAGTGAAAATCGAAGGCAAGGCCACCAAAGGAAAGATTGTTATCGAATACTCCGGTGGCCAAGATTTACAACGGATCATGAAAAAGATTAAGAGTTAAGTTCCAAATTACCGCCGCGGCGCGAGATCTCTTGATTAACCACACCTGCTAACGCCTTAACGCCTTCGCGAATTCGTTCAGGTGTTGGGTGACAGTAAGAAAGTCGCATCGACCAAGTCCCGAAACCATCGGCATAAAAAGCGGTGCCGGGAACATAGGCAACCTTTGCCACAATCGCCTTCGGCATCATCGCTTTAGTATCAATTTCTGGTGGCAAAGTAACCCAAACATAGAAACCGCCACCAGGTTTAGTCCAGGTAGCGCTCTTTGGGAAGTAAGCATCAAGAGATTCAAGCATCGCATCGCGGCGCATTTTGTACTGCTCGCAAAATGAAGCAATCTGGTCGCGCCAAGGTTGATTGGCTAAGTAGTTAGAGATTGTCATCTGGGTGAAATTAGACGGGCAGAGAATCGAAGATTCACTAGCAATAACCAATTTATCTTTTAAGGATTGTGGAACCAGGGCCCAACCAACACGTAATCCAGGAGAAATGGTTTTCGAAAAAGAACCTAAATAAATTACATTTTCAGAATCTTCGGCACGCATTGCATTTGGCGATGGCTTATCAAAACCAAGAAGACCATAAGGATTATCTTCAACCACAAAAATATGCTCAATTCTGCAAATTTCTAGAATTTCAGTACGACGATTAGCTGGCAATAAAACACCGGATGGATTTTGGTAATTTGGAATTAAATATAAGAACTTAATCTTCCGACCTGCTGCGCGCAGGCTTTTAATGGCTTGTCGTAGCGACTCCGGAACCATTCCATCGTTATCTGTTTCAACATGCACAACTGCAGCTTCGTATTGGCGGAATGTACCGAGTGCGCCAACGTAAGAAGGTGCTTCAGCCAGAATTACATCGCCTGGATCAATAAAAATACGAGAAATTAAATCAAGCGCTTGTTGTGAACCAGTTGTTACAACCACATCGTCTGGATTTGCGCGAATACCTTCGAGCGCCATAACTTCGCAGATTTGTTCACGCAATTTTGGATGGCCTTGACCGCTGCCGTACTGCAACGCTTCTTGTCCTTGAGTTAAAATCAAATCAGAAACTACCGATGCCATCATTTCCATCGGTAGCGCAGAAAGATTTGGCATTCCGCCAGCTAATGAAACAATTTCAGGGCGTGAGGCAACAGCGAACAACGAACGAATCTCACTTGCAACCATGCCCGTGGCTCGATGTGCGAAACGTTCCTCGAGGTTCTGAGGGGTTCCGGTGTGAAAGCGAGTCGTAAGGTCGGACATGTGGCAATCCTCCCATAAAGCGGCTTGAATACGAGCAAGATTTACTAGTGCAAGTTAGTTACTACGGAGGCCAGCTTTACGAAGGTCAGAAAGTCGCAGCATTCCAGTCTTGGCATCATCTTCGGATGCTAAATAAAGACGTTGAATCGCAATAACTATTGATTCGGCAATTACATCGCGAAAATCCGCACGGCCGAGACGTTCAGCATCGCCCGGATTTGTTAAGTACCCCAAATCAACCCGAACCGTAGGGGCTTTGGTTAAACGCAATAAATCCCAAACTTTGGCATGGGAGTGGCAATTAACTAAATCAGTACGGGCGCAAATTTCGCGTTGAACCAAGGAAGCGAATCTCTCGCCAACAACTGAGTGAAGTGAGTGCAAATCACTACCGTAATAATAAGTTGCCACACCATGTGCGCTCTCGGTTGGATAACGATCAACATGAAAAGAAATGACTAAATCTGCTGAAGTTTTATTAGCTAAATCAACGCGTTCCTGTTGTGTTGGGCAATTATCTTTTCCTCGTGTTAAGAAAACACTAACTCCGAGCGCTAACAAACGACCTTCTAAGCGTTGCGCAATGTCATAAACAATCTCAGCCTCTTCAATACCAAAACCACTTACGCCGCGACTATCGCCACCATTACTTGGATCTAGCACAATGATTTTATCTGCCAAAGCTGGCCCACGATTTTTATGTGAAACGTCTTCGCGTAATCTAACTGGGGCGCCACCACTAACAATTGTGGTCAATCGCAACAAAGCAATAATCGTTGCCGGTCCACATTTACCATCGACAGTGACGCCAACAGATTTTTGAAATTCACTCACGGCACTTGAAGTGCGATTGCCATAAATTCCATCTACTCGACCACAATCAAAACCCATTTCAACTAAACGGTTTTGCAGGGTTGCTACATCGTCACCATGCATTAGCGAAGGTGTTGTGATGTGAAGTGAGCGATCACCAAGTTTCCATCGCGCTTCTTCTAGTGCACGCGAAGTTACATCGTCAATCAGACCTGTAACAGTTAATCCGCGACCCTGTTGAAAGGAACGAACCTCATCTGGCGTTAGCTCTTTCATATCGGTTGCAGATCTAAGGAAGTAACGGCTTAGATAAAACCTTCGAGTTCTTTAAGTAGGGCAGGCTTTGGCTTAGCACCAATGATTGTTTTAACAACTTCGCCATTTACAAAAACATTAAGGGTTGGAATTGATGTGATTCCATACTTAATTGCGATAGCTGATTCTTCGTCAGTGTTTAACTTAACGATCTTTATCTTGTCGCCATGCTCATTAGCAATTTCATCAAGGATTGGTCCTACTGCGCGGCAAGGCCCACACCATTCAGCCCAAAAATCGACCAATACTGGGGTGCTGCTCTTAAGTACTACATCTGCGAAATTTGCAGTTGTGACAGGGGTTGCTGCGCTCATTTTTTGCTCCTTGTTTTTACTTCTTCTTATTTAATACTTGTATATAGGTACTTTAGTGGTGCGATAAGAATTTTTCAGCATCTAGCGCTGATTGGCAGCCTGTGCCTGCTGCGGTGATTGCCTGGCGGTAGGTGTGGTCAACTAAATCGCCACAAGCAAAAACGCCCTCGAGATTAGTTTGCGTCGAACGACCTTCGACAATTACATAACCTTCGGCATCTAGTGTGATTTGTCCCTTTACCAGCTCACTTCTTGGATCGTGACCGATCGCAACGAATAAACCAGTGAAATCACGTTTAGAAACTTCACCAGTTACTGTGTTCTTAAGCGAGAGCGCTTCAACTTTTTCGGCACCCAATACATCAATTACTTCAGTATTCCAAAGCATTTCAATTTTAGGATTTGAAAGTGCTCGCTCAGCCATAATCTTTGATGCGCGCAATGAATCACGGCGATGAATCAAAACAACTTTGCTGGCAAATTTAGTTAAGAATGTAGCTTCTTCAACGGCTGAATCGCCGCCGCCAACAACTGCAATAACTTTATCGCGGAAGAAAAATCCATCACACGTTGCACACCAAGAGACACCACGACCAGAAAGACGCTTCTCATTCTCTAAACCGATTTCGCGATAAGCCGAACCCATCGCCAAAATAACTGACTTAGCCTTAATTGTATTTCCAGAACCATCTTTGAGAGTTTTAATCGGTCCAGCTAAATCCATCTCGACAATGTCATCAGTAATTAAATTCGCGCCGAATCTTTTTGCTTGCTTGCGCATTGCATCCATTAAATCTGGACCCATAATTCCATCGATAAAACCTGGGAAGTTTTCAACTTCAGTGGTTTTCATTAACGCACCACCTGCGGTAACTGAACCCTCGTAAATCATCGGATTTAATTGCGCGCGCGCAGCATAAATAGCAGCGGTGTACCCCGATGGGCCAGAACCGACGATTACAAGATTTTCTAATTCACTCATGGCTTTACCATAACCTTTCTGGCACCAGTTTTATTCCTTATTCGACAATTTACCGCGTGAAGAGCGCAACAATCCGGCAATCATTGAAATCTCTGCCACCCGCAACCACTTCGCAATTAAGAAGTAGCCGCCCGCGCTCACCAACATGACTAAAAGCAGTGCAACAGGCCCATGCCAGTCAAGTAGGTGGCTAACTGCAAACATTGGGCTCATAGCAAGCACAGAGGCCAAGATTAGTTTTGAATGTTGCCCCATAAACTGTGAGAAATGAATTTTTCCAACATGTTTCTTAATCAATTTTATTGTAATTACGATGCCAACGATATAACTAATTGAGAAAGCTAAACCTAGGCAAATTGTTACATACTCATTTTCAACAGTATTAAGAATTAAGTATGAGAGTGCTACGGCGATTAAGTTGATGATAAAAATCGAAACAACTTGAGTTTTGGTATCTTCAAAAGCATTAAACCCGCGAACCAAGATAAGATTTATTGAAAATGCAATCAAACCAAAACTAAGTGCTGATAACACATAACCAATATAAGAGGAATCGCTACGATTAATTCCAAAGAAGAGAACCTCGGTTATAAGTGGGCCAAAGAAAGCTAAACCAACGGCACTTGGGATCGTAATAACTCCAACCAAACGAATTGCTCTTACTAGTTGTGACTTAACTTCTTCAAAATCTTTAGCGATAGCCAACCTAGATAAATGCGGTAACAAGGCAGTAATTATTGAAATAGTTACGATGGAATAAGGCAATAACATAATCAGATAAGCATTGCTATAAGGCGTAAAACCAACACCACGTGTAATGCCCTCTTGAGCACTTCGGACTGCGGCACTAGTGGCTACGTTAACCGTTACCAAATATCCAAGTTGTGATATTAAGACATAAACCAGCGTCCAGCCTGCTAACTTGAAAGATTTACCAAGTCCAGCAAAACCGAATTTCAAACGCAATTTAATTTTGGTGCGAGAGATGACTGGGATTAAAACTAAAGCCTGAACAACGACACCCAAAGTTGTACCCCAACCCAAAACTGCAACCTGGGTATCGGTAATTGTGTCGGCGCTGATATTTGGAACGAAATAAAGGAAGCCACCTAAAAGAACTACGCCCACCAAGTTATTTAAAATCGGGGCCCACATCAAAGGCGCAAAAGAGCCACGGGCGTTAGCTACTTGGCCCAACATCGCATAGAGACCCAAGAAAAAGATCTGGGGCAAGCAATAACGCATAAATGCCACGGTTATTGAATACTCGTTCTCAAACCCTGGAGTGGTGAATTCAGGCGCGTAAATGCGAACCAAAACCGGCGCAAAAATCATGCCAATAGCAGTTAAGCCAAGCAATAAAGCACTGATTGTTGTCACCAATCTTGAGGCAAAACCAACACCACCGTCATCATCAGAAAATGAGCGGATTAACTGCGGCACAAAAATTGCAGTCAGCGCACCGCCAACAACTAAGTTGTAAATAATGTTTGGCATTGTGTTCGCGACGTTATATCCGTCAGCTAACAAAGCGGTGCCAAGGGCTGCAACTAGTAGAACACCACGAATAAAACCGGTGATTCGCGAAATTATGGTGCCAATCGCCATAACACTAGAGGCGCGATATAAATCTACTGGTTTCATTTTCTACTCCGTCGCACTCGACGAACTGTTTGTAAAGTGGCCGCGATAAAGAGCAAAACCGCAGCACTAGAGGTAAACCAAGCCACCTTTGAATCAACTATGGAAAGATTCAAATTTAATTGCGAATACTTAGTGATCGGAACACCTTTAGCATCGGTTAAGCGAGCCGCCACAGTAACTGTGCCAGGAGTTATGACATTTGCCGGCAATAACAGTTGTAACTTTGAATTCGGGGCAATGCTCACATCGGAAATACCAGAAATTTGAATTCTTGAGTTGCGAGGCAGTAGTTCCAAAGAAACCTTTACCGGCGTGCTGAAATTATTAACTAAAGTAATTGGCAACTTAACCGAAGCCGAAGTTAAACGATATCGTCCAGAGATAACCTTCAGCTTTCGATCTGATCGAGTAACTTCTTTTTCAGCGCTCTTTAGTAAACGAGCGCGAAATTCTTGATCAATATTTGGATTAAGTAAACGAGCAAGCTGCAGTCGCAAAGTTGTTAATTCCGGGGCATCAACAACGCGACTTAAATTAGTCACCGCTCTTCGATTATCGGCATAGTCGATACGTAGCTCATTAGAGCTCTTTAACGAACCCTTGCTGTATTTTCCTGATTTGTCGCTAACCACAGGTCGGGCCAAAAAGGCCGCCAATCGCTGATTTGCATTCGAGTAGTAGAAATTCAATTCACCTGGTGCGTAGTTTTTAGTTAATCGATAGGCCGGGTTCCCATAAGGCAGCACCACGACTTGGTCGCTACTAGAAATGTAAGCAAATTGATTTAACCAATTAGTTGCAACAACAGAACCAACGCCATCAATTTTTTCGCCAGTTTCCAAACCTATTTTGTATTCATCTTTCATCGCGATTACATCATCAATAAACGCGGTATCAACTACCCAAATCCTAGGACGGCTGGTGGGATAGAAAACTAATTTTCCTAGATCACCAGTCGGAGCCAAGCGCATAGTTAAGTCATCACTATAGAAAAACCCACTGAAATTTCGATTTGGTTCAGTAACTAATCTAATAATTTTTGTATCTGCCGCCTGGGCCGGTAGAAAGGTAAATTGCAGACCAAGAATTATCGTCAGAACTAACCAGATGCGTTTCATGACGAGATCTCGCCACTCTTTGCGATTAATTTCTTCTCATCCGGATAAGCCAAACGTTCAACTATTTCAGAGAGCGGGAACCACGAAACCTCATCGACTTCAGTAATTTGAGGCGTTAATTCACCAGATACTTCTTTAAAAATAAAGTGATGTACCGTCTTATGAATTCTTTTGCCGCCAGCCATGAACCAAAAATCAATCACACCTATAGATTTAGTGATCTCTGAAGTTATGCCAGTTTCTTCTTGAACTTCGCGAATTGCAGCCTGTTCTGGCGTTTCACCAGCTTCAATATGTCCTTTTGGAAGCGACCAAAGTAAACGTTCGCGACTGGCATCTTTATGATCGATGCGACCAATCAAAAGCCCACGAGTTCCGGAGAAATCGATTACTAAGCCGCCAGCGCTAACTTCATCGACTCGCTTGGCATAAGGACGACGCTCAGGGCTCTTTTTAATTGGCGTTTTTGGAGCAGGCGTAGCGCCATCGGTTGAGTTAGTAACTGCTTGTGGGGCGCGATTGGCGGGACGCCTACGTCTCCGCTTTTTCTTCGTACCTTCGCTGCCCGCACTAGGTGCCGGGGTCATGGAGCAAGGGTAGTCCTCTAGCCTTACCTATTGTGACGAGTCCACTAGGTGCCGCCCGCGAAATAGCTATTCGCTCGCTAATTGAACGCGCCCCACTAGCCAGTTCACTGGCCGCTGCCTATAAATCGGCCGGCTACAAGTTGGCGCTAGTAGGCGGGCCGGTTCGCGACGCCATTTTAGGGCGCTTAGGAAACGATTTAGATTTTACGACAGATGCACTGCCACTAGAGAGTAAAAAGATTTTAAAAATCTGGGGCGAAAATATTTGGGATACCGGAATTGAATTCGGAACTGTTGCAGCAAAGCGGGGCGACACAACTGTTGAAGTAACCACGTATCGCAGCGATAAATACGATCCCGAAAGTCGCAAACCAGAAGTTGAGTTTGGTGACAATATTGCAGGTGATTTGTCGCGTAGAGATTTCACCGTTAATTGCATGGCACTTGAGCTAACTACCCAAACACCTGAGTTCATAGATCCATTTAATGGACTAGCCGATTTAGCTAAACAAATTTTGCGCACCCCAGTTACACCTGAACAATCTTTCTCTGACGACCCATTGCGCATGATGCGTGCTGCTCGCTTTGCCAGCCAATTGAATTTTGAAATCGAAGAATCAACACTCGCTGCGATGAAAGAGATGGCTTCTCGGATTTCAATTGTTTCGGCAGAACGCATCCGTGATGAATTTACTAAATTGCTAATGTCTAACAACCCACGTCGCGGCATTTCAATCATGGTAGATACCGGATTAGCCGCACTAGTTATTCCAGAGATTCCCAAGTTGAAGTTAGAAATTGATGAACACCATCACCACAAAGATGTTTATGAACACTCAATAACTGTTTTGGAGCAAGCAATTGCGCAAGAAGAACGTTTAGGCGGACCTAACTTAATCATCAGACTTGCTGCTTTGTTGCACGACATTGGAAAACCTAAAACCCGCGCATTAATTGAAGGTGGCGGAGTTTCGTTCCATCATCACGAAGTTGTTGGCGCTCGCTTGGCTCGTGAACGACTTAAGAAGTTGCGTTATTCCAGCGAAGTAGTGGAGTCAGTAGAGACCCTAACTGCACTACATCTGCGCTTTCATGGATATGGTGATGGCGAATGGACTGACTCGGCAGTGCGCCGATATGTGCGTGATTCTGGTGATTTATTGGTTCATTTACACGTCTTAACTCGCGCTGATTGCACGACTCGTAATGTGCGTAAAGCTGAGCGACTAGCTAATGCCTATCAATCGCTTGAGGCTCGTATCGAAAGACTTATGGAAGCTGAAGAGCTAAATAAAATTCGACCTGATTTAGATGGAGCTGCAGTTATGCAGTTGCTGAACTTAAAACCTTCAGCAACGGTTGGAAAAGCACTCGACTTTTTATTAGAACTGCGACTAGAGCGTGGCCCACTTGGCGAAGAAATTGCCACAAAAGAGTTACTTGCTTGGTGGGAGAAATTTTCCAGGTCGCAATAACCGTGTTGCGGTAATTAAATAGATTGCCGAAACCAAAATCGGCACCTGCCAACCTTGACCAGAGTCAGATAACAAGAGCGCAGCTATTACTCCACCACTAACAATTGCGGCATTAACCAAAACATCATAAACGGCGAAAACTCGACCGCGATAGTAATCATTAATTTTCGACTGCACGAGTGCGTCATTCGTTACTTTAAAACTCTGTCCAAACAAACTGGTTAAAAACGCGGCCAAAAACAAAGTTGCTTCAGTTCCCCAGATTGCTAACGGAAGCGGGCCAAGAACACTTAAGAACATCATGGCTCTCATCCACTTGTGACGGCCATATTTCTTAACCCCAAAAGGTGCAATGAGTGCGCCTAGAACAATTCCAATTCCGGCAATAGAAAACGCTAAAGCTAAACCAGATAACCCTTCTTCAGGTTTATTAGGATTATTAAAAGTATTTCGTTCTAACATCAAACCAACCAGAGTAAGCGCAGTTAGCCCACCTCGCTGGATACCATTAGCGATAATTCCGCGCATTGCATCGGCATGAACGCCAAGAAATTTCCAACCCTCACGAAGTTCAACAAAACCTTGCGTTAGTGATGCTGGTTTGCGTTCGTGTTCTAACGGACCAATTTCCAATTTGCGTAATCGAAGCGCCATTATTGAAGCCAGCGCATAACCACAACTCGCAGCAATAATTAAATAAGCATCGACATGATCTGCAGTCGCGACCGAGTCAAGAAGTTCGCGTAACCCCAGGCCTAAACCGCCACCTAGAACTAAAAAGACCGAACCGCCAGTAACCGCCATTGCGTTAGCTGAAATTAAATTTGGTTGATCAACTAATAAGGGTAAGCCGGCAGATGTCGCAGCCAGAATTAGACGGTTAAGCCCAAATGCAATCAAAACCAGAACTGTGAGTTCTAACCCAGTACGACCTGTGAAAACCAAGAGCGCAATAAAAATCAGATCTAATGCTCGCGAAAAATTAGAGATAAACAAGGCACGTTGTCTAGAAACCCGATCCAATACCGTTCCAACAAACGGCCCAATAACTGAATACGGAAGAAGTACGACTGCAAATGCCAAAGCGGCACTCAAAGCACTTGCTTGGCGTTCCGGCGAAAAGAGAACAAAGGTTGCAAGCGCCCCCTGGAAAATGCCATCAGTGCCCTGGCCAATCCAGCGCACTAATAGCAGGCGCGATAACCGCGGGTGCCTTAACAGCTGCCAGAAATTCACATTGGCAAGCGTAGTTACTTAAGACCCTTTATTCTTAGCTTTAATGAAATCGCAACGCTCGTTCATCGACTATTCACTCGATAAGCGTGCCACTTTGGCAGCGCTCTTTCGAGGCACGGTTAATGCTTGCGATGCAGATCCGTATTTGTTGCGAGCAGCCAAATTCCATGGCGTTAAAACCACTCGCCCTTGTCCAGTTTGCAAACATGTTTCGATGGTTGAGCTTATGTACACCTTTGGTGATCAACTCGGCCAATACTCAGGTCGCATAAAAAATGCTGAAGAGCTGCGCCAAATGGAAAAAGAATATGGTGAGTTTCGGGTTTATATAGTTGAAGTGTGCCGCGATTGTTCCTGGAACCATCTCTGCGTCTCATTTGTTCTAGGCGATGGACTTGAGCGTAAACCACCCCGTTACACCCGAACTCTTGAAGATAGTGACTGGGCTTAACAGGTAGCCTTAAACCATGGCATTTAAGCTCTCGAAAAGACTATTTATCAGGGCTGCTATCTTCCTGGGCGGCTTTGGATTCATAGCAGGCTCGACCTTATTTGCGATCGCGTATTTCACGGTCTCAATTCCAGATCCAAATGCATATGTAAATAGTCAGGCAACAATTATTCAGTATGCCAACGGTGAAGAAATTGGCCGTATTGGTGCGCAAAATCGAACTATTGTTTCACTCACCAAAATTCCGTTGCATCTTCGTGAAGCTGTAATGGCCGCCGAAGATAGAAATTTCTATTCAAATAAAGCATTTAGCATAAAAGGTTTAACTCAAGCCGTAATCGATAACATCATTACTCTCGGAAATGGTCGCGGTGGTTCAACCATCACTCAGCAATATGCCAAAACCGCTTTTTTGTCTTCCGAGCGAACCATTCAACGAAAGATTAAAGAATTAGTTATTGCAATTAAATTAGAGAATCAACTTTCCAAAGATGAGATTCTCGAAAATTACCTAAATACCATTTATTTTGGCCGCGGCTCATACGGCGTACAGACCGCGTCACAACAATATTTCAATCGCACAGTTGATCAACTTTCGGTATCGCAAGCAGTAGTCCTTGCCTCAATTCTGCGTTCACCTGGTTTATATGACCCAGCATTTAATAAAGATAATGGCCCAAGACTTGAGAATAGATTTGCCTATGTAGTAAAAGGTATGGTTGAAAAGGGTTGGCTGACTGAAAAAGAAGGCGCCAAACTTAAGATTCCTTACATTACGCCACGTTCAACTTCTGGTTCGCTCAGCGGACCCAAAGGCCACATCATTGAAACAGTGCGCAAAGATTTAATTAAATTTGGTTTTAGCGAAGATGAAATCATGGTTGGCGGCTTAATTGTTAAAACAACTTTGGTTCAACAAGCGCAACAAGCCGCAGTTGATGCAGTAAATAAACAAGCACCTGCAAAGGCTCCTGATAATTTACATATTGGATTAGTTGCGATTCGCCCCGGAACCGGTGAAATCGTTGCAATGTATGGCGGAAAAGACTATGTAGAGCGACAATTAAACGATGCAACTCAATCAATCGCGCTAGCTGGCTCTACCTTTAAACCTTTTGCCTTTGTGGCAGCGCTCGAACAAGGAATTCCATTAACTTCAATGTGGAATGGTGACAGCCCTCAAACATTTGATGATGCCGGAAAACCATATTTAGTTTCTAACTATGGAAATGAAGGCTGGGGCCAGACCTCGATGTTAAATGCGATGGCCCATTCAATAAATACTGTCTTTGTTCCGCTCGGAATCCGAGTTGGTCCTGATAATGTCGTTGATGCCGCAAGACGTGCCGGAATTCCGGAATCGATTGCCATGATGCCAACACCATCGGTTGTACTTGGTGCCGCAAGCCCGCACGTAATCGATGTAGCAAATGCGTATGCAACTTTTGCAGCTAATGGAATTTATGCCAAACCTTATTTAATTAGCCAAGTACTCGGTTCAAATAAAGGCGTGCTTTACGAAGGCAAACCACAAACTCAAGAAGTTTTTGCTGCCGATGTAATGGCTGACTTAACCTATTCACTTTCAAAAGTTGTCACAGGCGGAACCGGTAGCGCAGCGTTAAAGCTAGGCCGACCAGCAGCAGGAAAGACTGGAACTAGCCAGTCAAATGCATCTGCTTGGTTTAGCGCCTATACCCCGCAGTTGGCCGCATCCGTTGCTCTCTTCCGTGACAATGCATCTCAATCACTTAATGGCATCGGTGGTTTAACTTCGCTAACTGGCGGAACTTTCCCAGCCCGCATCTGGACAGCGTTTATGAAGGGCGCCTTGAAAGGCGAACCAGTTATGAATTTCCCAGCACCATCAAATATTGGTGGACTAGATCCAATTGTGATGACTTCTGGCGGCGTTCAGGTTTATAAGAAGAACTAAGAGATCCCTTTTGAAAACGCGCGCAATAGTTTTATTTGCGTTTCTAGCCAGCGCTATTTCATTTGCCAAATTCTCACCGTGCATAGGCTTTAACTGGGCTACTCCAGGCCAATATATTCACGCTTGTTACTCTGATTTACCAAGCCTTTTAGGTAGTCGCTCAATCGGCAGTGGCGCTTGGGCATTTAGTGGCGAACAACCAGTTGAATACCCAGTAATAACTGGTTTAGTTATGTACTTAACTGCACAACTAGCTCAAGTAACAACAACTTATTACTTATTAAATGCCGCATTACTCGCACTCTTATTTATTGTCGTTGCATTAATTACCGCACGAATTCGCCCTCAATTTGGCTACTTGCTTTCGTTTTCACCTGCAGTAATTGCATCGCTCTACATAAATTGGGATCTCTGGGCGATTGCAACCATGATGATTTCAATTTATTGGTTCGATCGCAAACAATATGATTTAAGCGCGCTTGCAATAGGAATCTCAATTGCTACAAAATTCATTCCGGTTTTCTTAATTCCAGTGGCAATTTATATTTTCTACCGCAACAACAATCTCAAAGGTGCGATCAGATACTTAGCAATTACTACCGGCACTTGGTTAGCTATTAATTTGCCGGTAGCCCTAACCACTTTTGATGGCTGGTGGTATTTCTATAAATTAAATATTGAACGCGTAGCTGATTGGGGCTCGCTTTGGTACGCGCTTTCAGCTTTAGGTATCGGGCTGGCTAATTTAAATTATCTTTCTATCTTGTTATTGCTGGCGTGCATTGCAGCCCTTGGCATTTTCTTATTCGCACTTGATTACATTCCATCACTTGCCCAAATCGCATTTATCGTGATCGCAGCAGTTACCTGCGTTAGCAAGGTTTATTCACCGCAATATGTTTTATGGTTAGCTCCGTTAGCGCTGATTGCGCTAATTGATAAACGCGACTTACCAGCATTTTGGATTTGGCAGGTAAGTGAAGTTATTTATCACGTAGCAATCTGGCAACACTTAGCAACTGTGACAGGTGCCAGATTTGGTTTACCCGTTACCGGCTACGCCTTGATCAGCCTTTTGCGTATTGCGGCCACCGTGGTTCTGATTGCCGTCTTAGTCCGCCGAGCCCTGGCGCTTAGGTCCCCAAACAAGCCTGATTCACAGGGCAAATTGGCCGATTTTCTCTTTGAGGCAGGCAAGAGTTACCCTTAGCCCCTTGTTTCACCTCTTTATATATTCAGTCCGCTGGCCTATGTCAGTCCATTGAAATATATTTGCGGTAAATGAGAGCACTAACCCTCCTGTCACGGAAATGCCGTGGCCGTCTTAGTCCAGAGGAGGTCGGGTTAACGCATGCGTCACTACGAACTAATGGTCATTCTTGATCCAGAGTTAGAAGAAAGAACAGTTACACCATCACTTGAGACATATCTCAAGATCATCAAAGACAGCGGCGGCACAGTCGACAAGCTCGATGTTTGGGGCAAGCGCCGTATGTCATTCGAAATCCTTAAGAAGTCTGAAGGAATTTACGCAGTTGTAGATATGCACTGCGAACCAGCAGCGATTAAAGAACTTGATCGTCAGCTAAATCTAAACGAATCAGTACTACGTACTAAGTTAATTCGTCCAGAATAAAAGCACGGCACCCACGAGTAGATACGAGAGAAGGAAAAAATGGCAGCAGGAGATACAACAATCACAATGATCGGCAATTTAGTAGACGATCCAGAGCTACGTTTCACACCATCAGGTGCGGCGGTAGCAAAGTTTCGTGTTGCTTCAACTCCTCGTTATTTAGATAAAGCAACTAATGAATGGAAAGATGGCGAAAGCCTTTTCCTTCAATGTCAGATTTGGCGTCAAGCAGCAGAAAATGTTGCTGAGTCACTGACAAAAGGTATGCGAGTCATTCTTTCGGGTCGCCTTAAGCAACGTTCATATGAAACAAAAGAGGGCGAAAAGCGCACCGTCTTTGAAGTAGAAGTTGATGAAGTAGGTCCATCACTTCGCAGTGCAACTGCGAAAGTTACCCGCGCACAACGTGCAGCTGGTGCTAACAGTGGATTCTCTGCTCCAGCAGCTGAAAGCTTTAATGATGATCCTTGGGCTGCATCAACCTCAACACCATCTGCTGGCGGCTGGGCAACCACCACTAGCGATGAACCTCCGTTTTAAACCAACCTATCCATCCATTCCTAGTTCTTTTTAAGTACTTTTAAATTAAATTTAAAAGGAAAAACTAGCGCTAGGGCACCCGAAAAGGAGCACCACAATGGGAGCAAGAAATAACCGGGCTTTAAAAGAGCCTAAGAATAAGGGCGCAAAAGCTGCGGCCCTGAATAAGAAGTTTAAGAAGAAGCCATGCAGCTTCTGCCAGAACAAAGTTACTTACATTGATTACAAGGACATCAACACCTTGCGTAAGTACATCTCTGATCGCGGCAAGATTCGCGCACGTCGCGTAACTGGTGCATGCACACAACATCAACGTTCAGTAGCAACAGCGGTTAAAAACAGCCGCGAAGTAGCGCTACTGCCTTACACATCTACAGCGCGATAAGGAGCGATGAACATATGAAACTCATCCTTACTCGCGAAGTTGCTGGGCTTGGTCAAGCCGGCGATGTTGTAACTGTTAAAGATGGCTTTGGCCGCAACTACTTGCTTCCACGCGGAAACGCGATTACCTGGAGCCAAGGCGGAGAGAAGCAGATCGAAGGAATTCGTCGCGCTCGTGCAGCGCGCGAGATCCGCGATATCGATCACGCTAACTCAATCAAGGCAACTCTCGAAGCAGCAACTCTTACCATCAAGGTAAAAGTTGGTACCGGAAATCGTCTATTCGGTTCAGTAACCGATAAAGATGTTGCAGCAGTAATCAAGAGCGCAGTTGCGATCGATATCGATCGTCACAGCATCAAGATGGCTGGCCACATCAAGAAGATTGGTACACATTCAGCAAAGGTCTCACTTGAGCACCATGTAACTGCCACAATTACTTTGAGCGTTGTAGCTGAATAAATAAAAATTAAGACGGACTCGGCGCAAATTGCGTCGGGCCCGTTTTATTTTCTACAACCAGCCAGATTTTTTAAATTTGCGATAAAGAATTGCAGTTAGAACTATTAAAGACCCAACAACTATTGGATAACTAAATTTCCAGCGTAATTCCGGCATAAACTCAAAGTTCATTCCATATATTCCAGCAACCATAGTTGGCACTGAAGCCAACGCAACATATGAAGTAATTTTGCGCATATCTGCATTTTGTTGCACTTGTACATGCGCCATATCGGCTTGCAAAGCAGAGACCAATAGTGAATCTAAACCGGCTGCAGCATCAGAGGCTCGTGATAAATGATCGAGCGTATCCCGGAAAAATGGTGTTAAAGAATGCGGCACATGCGCCGCACCTTCGCTCGCTAATTTCTGCAATGGTGAAAGAAGTGGGTCAATTGCGTGACGGAATTCAATAATTTCGCGTTTTAGAAAATAAATCTCTTGCGATTGAGTTTGTCGCTTGCCACTGAAGACTTTGTTTTCAACCTGAACTACATCTATTTCAAGTTCAACTGCGATATCTATGTAGCAATCAATCACATGGTCAATAACAGCGTGCAGTACTGCGTATGGGCCTTTAGCTAAATGCTCAGGATTATTCTCTAGAATATGACGCGTATTCTTAAGTGGTGCGCCATCACCATGGCGAACAACTACGATGAAGTATTCACCAATGAAACAGAAAATTTCGCCGGTAGAGACCAAACTTTTCTCTTCATCATAAAAAACCGTTTTAAGAACACAGAACTGAACCCCGGGATACTCTTCAAACTTCGGGCGTTGCTTGGCGTTAACTGCATCTTCAATTGCAAGGGGATGAAATCTGAAATCTCCAACAATTTTGTCGAACTCTATTTGCGTTGGTTCAGCTAGGCCCAGCCAAACAAATCCACCTTCAGTTTTTGCTTTCATAATCAACTCTGGCAAATTAGATGGTTCGGTGTAGCGAATCCCATTTTGATAGAGGGCGTAATCAACGATCATGTGAGGAATCCTCTCGCACTAAAGTAAATTTGTGGTGTCATCTCAACTAATGAGAAACAGTTATTTACTTTCATACACAACGATGTAAGTCGATGTAACGTCACTGACCTGCACCTTTAGATATTAATCAATGAAAACAGAGAGATACCCACAGTTCATCCACCGCTTTGTGCACAGGAAATTACGCTTATCCACCGACTTATCCCCAGCTTTACCCACATGCACAAAGAGCGATATTCGCTAAACGGCGCCAGCGCTCATACCTTTGCGTCCGTAAGCGTAATTCACGCTTAATCTGACGAAAATGTCAGTACCTAATGGGAGGTTTTACGCGTGAGCATCGCAGAACTTCCAAATCGTGGCGGCCAACAAGGCGGCAATTCGTATAACTCTGCCCCAGAATTTGAACGCACCCCGCCGCAAGATTTAATTGCCGAACAATCCGTTCTTGGCGGAATGCTTCTAAGCAAAGATGCAATTTCAGATGTTTTAGAAATTCTGCGCGAACGTGATTTCTATCGTCCAGCGCACGAACTTATCTACGATGTAATTCTTGATTTATATGGCCGCGGCGAACCAGCTGATGCAGTAACTGTTTCTGCAGAACTTGCAAAGCGCGGTGATATCGCACGCGCAGGTGGTGCACCTTATTTACATACTTTGATTTCATCTGTTCCAACTGCAGCAAACGCCGGTTATTACGCAAAGATTGTGCGCGAACGCGCAATTATGCGACGCCTAGTTGAAGCCGGTACCAAGATTGTGCAACTTGGTTACTCCGTCGAAGGCGATGTCGACGAAGCAGTAGATCAAGCACAAGTCGAAGTATTCCAAGTTACCGAACGACGCACCTCTGAAGATTATGTTCAACTAAGTACCTTGTTGCCACAAGCACTCGATGAGATCGAAGCAATTTCCAAAGGTGTTGGTGTCGAAGGTGTAATGACCGGCTTCCGCGACTTAGACAAATTAACAAATGGTTTGCACCCTGGAAACATGATTGTTCTTGCAGCGCGTCCGGCAGTTGGTAAATCAACACTTGGCCTAGATATCGCACGACAGGCATCTATTCACGATGGAAAAACTTCAGTTATTTTCTCACTTGAAATGTCACGTTCTGAAATCACAATGCGTATGTTGTCATCAGAGGCAAAAGTTGGTTTAAACAATATTCGCTCTGGTGCGCTCTCTGATGAAGAGTGGTCACGCTTAGCACGACGTATGGGCGAAATTTCAAATGCACCACTATTTATTGATGATTCACCAAATCTTTCCATGATGGAAATTCGTGCGAAAGCTCGTCGCTTAAAGCAGCGCCATGATTTAAAGCTAATCGTGATTGATTACCTGCAGTTGATGACCTCTGGCAAGCGCGTAGAGAACCGTCAGCAAGAGGTTTCTGAGTTCTCTCGCCACTTGAAGTTGATGGCCAAAGAGCTCGATGTTCCGGTTATTGCAATCTCGCAGCTAAACCGTTCACCTGAACAACGCTCCGATAAGAAACCTATGCTTTCAGATCTTCGTGAATCAGGTTCGATCGAGCAGGATGCCGACGTAGTTATTTTGTTACACCGCGATGATTTATATGACCCACAGAGTCGATCAGGCGAAGCCGATTTAATTGTGGCTAAGCACCGTAACGGACCAACTCGCACAATTACAGTTTCAGCACAACTTCACATTGCTCGCTTTGTTGATATGCCAGTTAATAGCGGTATGCAAGATTTCACCCAACAACGCGAACCTGACGAAAACTAATTCTCTAAAATATTATTTTGCTGCGCTTTTAGCGCGATCCGCCATATAAATTCCAGCAATCACAATTACTCCGCCACACAATTGAAGCGCTGTCCAAGATTCACTAAACCAGAACCAGGCAACCGCGCCGGCAAAAATTGGCTCTAACATTCCGAAGGCACTAGTTGCCGCTGCTGAAAGATTACGTAAACCGTTCATCACGCATAAATATGGCAAGACTGTTCCGATTACAACAACGTAAAGAATTAGCACCCAACCCGAAGTGCTATATCCCTCGAAGATGCCGCCTAATGGAATTGAAACTTTAAAAACATCAAATGGGAAAGTCCAAATCGGCATCAGTAGACACCAAGTTAGGGCTGCGAAACCAAACCCCCACATAGTCGTTGATTGATTGTCGCGTTTGGCAGTAATTCCTTCACCAGCTAAGAAGAAGAAGGCCAGTGCAAATGCGGCGCCCAGGGCGGCAAGTACACCAATTCCATCGAGAGTTAGACCTTGCCAAACCTGGGCCACAAATGCCAAGCCAAATAGTGCCAAAAAGAGGGAAACCCACATCTCATTAGGTACATACTTCTTGCGGACATAGCGCAGATAAAGCACGATCCAGAGTGGTGCGGTGAATTCAATAAGTAGCGCGATGCTCACATGCATGCGAGAAATAGCTAAGAAATAGGCGCCATTTACAGCTGCGATACCGAAAGCACCAAGAGCTGCCAAACGCGGCAATTCCTGCTTGGTCATACGCAAAGATTTCGGCGCACGCCATGCGACTAACGCCAAGAGAATAATAAACGTTGAGATGGAGCGAACTTGAGCTAGTCGCCAGGCCGAAATGTAGTCATTCAATAGCAGTTTTGAAGCAATGCCATTTGAAGCAAACATGACGGCAGCCAGGGTTAAGAGAATCTCGCTACGACGCGTTTTAAACATCTCGCAAGGGTAACTGATCAGTTACCGCAATTGGTCAGTTTGAAGCTATTTATTAAACTTTAGAAAGCGGCGTCTGAGATATTCATGATCGAATTGTCGGTTGCTTCGACAATCTTGCGATCTGCTGTGATGTGTGGCAAATAATTGGTGACAAAGAACTTAGCTGATGCGATCTTGCCATTGTAGAACTCAAGATCTTTGCCAGCGTTTGGGATCTTTGCTAGAGCAATATCTGCCTGACGCAGCAGCAACCAAGCAGTAATGATGTCGCCGACAGCCATTAAACAACGCGAAGTATTTAGACCAACGGTGTAAATCTTTTCAGCATCTGTTTGTGATTCCATTGCGTGACCTACCAAGGTAGCGATGATCCCATTTAAATCACCAAGTGCTTTAAGTAGTGCTTCCTTTTCAGCAGCATGTTCGCCACCGGTCTCAGCAAAAGTTTTTATTTCTTTTCCGAGTAGACCAATTGCTCGGCCACCATCTTTAACAATTTTACGGAAGAAGAAATCAAGACCTTGAATTGCAGTTGTGCCTTCGTACAAAGTATCAATCTTGGCATCGCGCACATATTGCTCAAGTGGCCAGTCACGAGTAAATCCAGCGCCACCAAAAGTTTGTAGTGATTCGGTTCCAAGTAGGGTCCAAGATTTTTCAGAACCATAACCTTTAACAACTGGAAGCAATAAATCATTAAGTGCTTCCATATCTTTGACGCGGTCAGTATCGCCGGCAATAGTCGCAAGCTCGATCTCATCTTGGATAGAAGCGGTGTACAGCACTAGCGCACGCATGCCTTCGCTATAAGATTTTTGCACCATCAAGGAACGGCGCACATCTGGGTGGCGAATAATTTCTACGCGCGGGCTAGCTTTATCGTTCATGACTTTCATGTCGCCGCCTTGAATACGTTGCTTTGCGTACAGCAGAGCCTGTTGGTATCCAGCTGAAAGCGTTGCAATTGCTTTAGTTCCAACCATCATGCGCGCAAACTCAATAACTTTAAACATTTGCGCAATACCTTCATGCACTTCGCCAAGTAAATAACCGACGGCCGGTTCTTTTTCGCCTAAGTTAACTTCGCAAGTAGCTGAAACATTTAGCCCCATCTTGTCTTCTAGTGCAGTTACGTAAACGCCATTGCGCTTTCCAAGTTCGCCGGTTTCTAAATCAAATATAAATTTAGGAATTAAGAATAGTGAAAGACCTTTTGTGCCCGGGCCGCCACCTTCGCGACGAGCAAGAACAAAGTGCATCACGTTGTCATAGAAATCAGCATCACCCGAAGTGATGTAACGCTTTGTACCAGTGATGTGCCAAGTTCCATCAGGTTGTTGAACAGCCTTACTGCGACCAGCACCAACATCAGAGCCAGCATCTGGTTCGGTAAGTTGCATTGTGGCGCCCCAATGTTTTTCAACCATGAACTGCGCCATTTTCTTCTGCTGCTCGGTACCTAAAACATAGGCAACTTGAGCGAACGCGTAACCTGATGCGTAAATATGAATAGCTGGGTTTGAACCTAAAACCATTTCAGCCATTGCCCAACGCACCGATGGTGGAACTTTCATGCCACCTAAATCAACAGGTGCATCAAGACGCCACCATTCACCATCAACGTAAGCCTTGTAAGATTTTTTAAAACTTTCTGGCAGAGTTACATTTCCAGTTTCTTTGTTAAGAATCGCGCCTACGCGATCACCTTCAACAAAGGATGCAGCAAGATCGTTTTCGCAGAGACGTTTCATCTCTTCGAGCATTCCGATAGAGGTGTCGCGATCGACATCACCGTATGGGGCAGTTCCCATAACTTTTTCACGACCAAGTAGGTCAAAGAGGCAGAATTCGATATCGCGCAGGTTGGCTATGTAATGGCTCATGGGCAAATAATGCTACCCATCAGTAACTTAGGCAAGTGCAACAGCCAAGGTTTGCCAGACCTTAGCCAGAGTTAAATCTCCTGTTAATCATCGTAAGAGAGGGTGCGCTCATGCGAATAATCGTAATCGGCGGTGGGATCATCGGAACCACCCATGCGTATTACGCACTAAAAGCCGGACACCAAGTTATTCACTTAGAACGAGATGCCGAACCCCAGAGCGCTTCAGTGAGAAATTTTGGCTTGGTCTGGGTTAGCGGTCGCCGCGGCGGCGAAGAACTCAAAATTTCGATCAGAGCTCGCGAATTATGGGGCGAAATCAGCCAAGAAATCCCCGAGCTAATTTTTCGCGCAAATGGATCATTAACTCTGGCAACCAGTGAGGCCGAAGTAAATGTGATGCAAGAGTGTTTGCGTAAAGAAGATGCCGGCGATCGTGGTTGGGCTTTATTAACCAAAGAAGAAACGAAAAAAATCAACCCAGTGCTAAACGGCAATTTTATCGCAGCGCTCTGGTGCCCCTTAGATGCTGCGGTTGAGCCAAATTCAGTATTGAATTCGATTCGCTCAAAGTTGATGGAGAATCCAAACTATAAATGGCGCAACCATATTGATGTAACAGATGTGCAACGCGATGATGGAAAAGTTGTAGCCATTGCCCGCAACGGTGAATTATTCGAAGGCGACTACTTAATTCTATGTCCTGGCGCCGACCACAGCTCGTTATTTAAAGAACAGTTTGATAGCGCGCCAATTCGCAGAGTCTATTTGCAGATGATGAACACCGAAGTATTTTCTGAGAAGCTCACCACTTCTATTGCTGATGGTGATTCAATGCGTTACTACCCTGGCTATGAAGTCCCGGAGCTTGATAACTTGCCAGAGCAACACCCAGTCGCTCGCGATAACCACATGCAGTTACTTTTAGTTCAGCGCGCAGATGGCACGCTAACAATTGGTGATACTCACGCTTATGACGAACCTTTTGATTTCAAATTAGATGAGAAGCCCTATCAATACTTACACAATTTAGCGAGCGAATTAATTGGCCACCAGTTACCACCTATTGCAAAACGTTGGTCTGGTGTTTATAGCCAGCGAACCGATCATGCAATTTGCGACCGGCGCCAGATTGCCCCAAATATCATTTCTGTAACTGGTCCTGGTGGACGCGGAAATACTTTGGCTCCTGCCATAGCTGAAGAAACTATAAAGGGGATAGCGTGAACTCATCAGCAATTAATCCTAGAATTAAATTGGTCGCATTTGATGTAGCGGGCACCACTGTTAATGATGATGGCTTAGTTGTCGCAGCATTTAAAGCAGCATTTGAGAAATCACAACCGGAGCTTTGGCCAGAAAAAGGTGCGATCTGGACCCAATATGCAATTGACACAATGGGTCAGTCAAAAATTCATGTCTTCACAGAGCTGCTTGGCGATATTGAGAAAGCACATGCAGCAAATGTGGCATTCGAAGAGGCCTATATGAATGAAGTTGCTGAACAAGGCATCTCACCAATTGCGGGTACTCTTGAGATATTCGCAGATCTCAGAGAACGCGGAATTGCAATTGCACTAACGACTGGTTTTAGTCGCTCAACCTTAGATCCAATGCTCTTTGAATTGGGTTGGCTTGGTCTAATCGATGCTTCGGTAACTCCGGAAGAAGCTGGTCGTGGTCGACCACACCCAGACATGTTGAATTTTCTAGCGAACAAATTAAATATCCAATCACCTGAATTAGTTATGGTCGTTGGAGACACCGCAGCCGATATGCAATCAGGTGTTGCCTTTGGTGCAACTAACATAGTTGGCGTATTGAGTGGGGCGCACAGTAGAGAAACGCTTCATGATGCCGGAGCCACTTCGGTTATTAACTCAGTAGCAGATCTAAGTTCACACATCTGACATTAGTTAATAACTATTTAGTAATCCAGCATTCACGGAAATAACCAAGAACCGTCACTTGTTTGATCCTTCCTGTTTGTAATAAAGGTAGATAGTCCCCTCACAATCCTTAGGAAGGGATCCCACATATGCGCGCAAAGCGTCTAGTAGCTGCAGCGACTGCTGTAGCACTGTCAGTTGGACTAGTTGCAATTGCAACACCAGCCAAGGCAGCAATCAATATCTGTAAGGCTAAGAATGTTGCAGAAGCAGGCGGCCTCGATGCACTTGTTAAAGCAGCGAAAAAAGAAGGAAAGCTCGCACTAATTACAACTCCTCGCGATTGGGCGAACTACGGCGCGATTCACGATGCATACGAAAAAGCTTTCGGCGTAAAAGTCACAGTTGATAATCCAGACGGATCATCACAATATGAAATTGACACAATGAAGACTGCTCCTAAGTCAAAGCAACCAGATTCAATCGACATCGGACCACTAGTTGTTGCTCAACTAACCCCACCAGGAGGAACACCACTTTCTTCTCCATATAAAGTCATCAACTGGAATGACATTCCAAAAACTGCTAAAGATCCAAATGGTCTTTGGTACGGCAACTACGGTGGAAAGCTAGCAATTGTTTACAATGCAAACCTAGCAACAGCGCCAACAAAAGCATCAGATTTCACAAAGCCTGAATACAAAGGCTTAGTTGGAATCACTGGCGACCCAACCTCTTCAAACCAAGCTTTCATGTCACTTCTGGCCGCAAGCATCGGTAACGGCGGTTCAAAGAATCTAGCTGATGTGTCCAAAGGTCTAGAACTATTCAAGGCTGTAAAGGCGCAAGCGCCAATCGTTAAGGTAAACACAACCAACCTAGTAACTGGTGCAGCGAAGCTTGGCTTCATGTGGGACTTCAACGCTATTGGATACATTCCAGGTGCGAAGGCTGCTGGAGTAGACCTTAAGTTCGCATACCCAACAGATTATGTTCTACAAGCGCCGCCATACATCAACGCAATCAATGCAAAGTCACCAAACTGCGCAAATGCACGTTTGTGGCAAGAGTTTGTTTACTCACAGAACAAGGGAAAGACTGCCGCTCAAATCACTGCTGCTGATCTAAAGCTCTCTGGTTCTAAATTGTTCGCAAAACTACAAGGTGGACAGAACTACTTCCAGCAGTCAGGTGCAGATCCAATCATGTCTGCAGCAATGGCAAAGAAGAAGCTTCTACTTCCATCACTACTTGATTTCCAAGTTCCTGCGACAGCAAAGGTTGTTGGCCCAGCCACGATCTCTGATGTACTAGCAGCACGTGAACAAGTAATTTCTTCATGGGCTAGCTTGTAAAAGGAAATATGACTTCAAATATCAAGGCGGAAGGCGCTCCCCTAGAACGGAGCGCCTTCCGCTTTTTTAAGATAACTTCAGTATTACCTGCTTTGCCATTCTTACTTATTTTTGGATTTTTCTTTATTTACCCAATAACTAAATTAATCTATGTCTCCTTTATGTCTAACGAGAACACCTTCACTTTCGGAAATTTCCAGACTGCATTTACTCAGCCATATAGCACTGGCTTTGTGAACAGTATAAAAATTGCTTTCCTATCGGCACTCATAGCAGCTTTTCCCGGCGCAATCGCGGCATATTTTATTGAAACTCGTGGCCCTTCGAAGTTGAAACGTTCGCTGGCGATGATGAACGGAGTTTTGGCAAATACTGGCGGCGTACCGCTTGCTTTTATGTTTATGGCTGCCATTGGAATGCAGGGCACTTTGACTAAAGTATTAAAGTATTTCGGAATTGATATATACGCCGGCACATTTTCGCTAGGTACTTTCACTGGAATTTTACTCGTTTATCTCTATTTTCAACTGCCTTTAATGGTTATTGTATTTTCACCAGCGATTATGTCGTTGCGTCGAGAATGGGTAGAAGCAGCTAAAAACCTAGGCGCCAGCCAAATCAATTACTGGTTTCGAGTTGGTTTTCCATTGCTTTTTCCAAGTTTTATTGCCTCCTTCTTATTGCTATTCGCGAGTGGATTTTCAGCCTATGCAACGGCAAATGCGCTAACTGTTGGAAACTTGCCACTTACACCGTTGCAGATCGGCGGTCTATTAGACGGAAATGTCTCTGCCTCGCAATTGAACCTTGGTAAGGCGCTAAGTGTTGTAATGATTCTAATTTCGGCAGTCGCGGTGATTCCATATTTGATTATTCAACGTAAAGCGGCAAGGTGGCAACGTAGATGAAGCGACGGATAGATTTGCCTCTCTTAATTACTTTAACGATCCTCGCTCTATTTGTGTTTGTTCCAATGATCTCAGCCTTCGAATATTCCATTCGAACTCCAGTTGAGGGTGGATACGGTTTAACCAATTACAAATGGGCGGTAGCAGACGAAGATTTCTTGTACTACATTCTTCGTTCAGGTTGGCTATCTGCCCTCACAGTGCTAGTTACTTTAGTTATCCTGGTGCCAACTGTAACTTGGTTGCATCTGAGCGATTCGAAACTCCGCCCACTGATTGATGGGCTTTCATTACTGCCGTTGGTAATTCCGGTGGTTGCATTCGCCGTTGGTGCCCAAATCAGCCTGCCAGAGTTTGTTCAGAACACCGTGCTAGAACTTCCATTCTTATATTTCATTTTGGCGTTGCCTTATGCCTATCGAGCGTTGGATATTGGGCTTAACTCAATTCCGCTAAAGACAATCACGGAGGCTGCTCGCAGCACCGGTGCTAGTTGGTCTCGCACAATTATCTCGGTAATTATTCCGGTCATTCGAGGCGCAGTCATGGGCACAATCGCTCTGACTTTTGCGCTCTCGTTAGGTGAATACACACTAACGGTCTTGCTGCATTGGGACACATTCCCGACCTGGGTCACTTTTGTGGCACAAGAAAACATTCTGGGCGCAATTGCTATTTCAATGATGTCTCTAATCATTCCATTTATTTTGTTAACCGGAATAACACTGTTAATGCCGGATCGTTCAGCACAGAGGAGGAAATAATGACCAGCAAAGATCTAACTCTTACAAATGTGAGTCGTAGATTTGGAACTGTAACCGCGTTGGATAATTTCAATCTTCACGTGGGGGTTGGTGAATTAGTAGCCTTGCTTGGACCATCTGGCTGTGGCAAGACGACTGCGCTAAGAATCATTGCCGGTCTAGAAAGTCTAGATTCTGGAAAAGTCACAGTAGGCGAGAAAGACATCTCTAAGATCCCGGCCCATAAACGCAACATGGGAATGGTGTTCCAGGCTTACTCACTTTTTCCGAACTTAACCGTTGAAGAAAACGTTGCTTTTGGTTTACAAATGCGCAAAGTTTCAAAGCATTTGAGACTAAAGAGAGCACATGAGTTACTGGAACTAGTTGGGCTGCCAACACATGCCAATCGATTTACACATCAACTCTCAGGTGGGCAGCAACAGCGCGTAGCCCTGGCAAGAGCGCTAGCTTTTTCACCTGAAATACTTTTACTGGATGAGCCGCTTTCAGCCCTTGATGCGCAAGTTCGAGTGAACTTACGCGAAGAAATTCGTCGACTGCAAATCTCACTCGGCACCACCACAGTATTTGTTACTCATGACCAAGAAGAGGCAATGTCAATCTCAGATCGAGTTGGCGTGATGAGTCATGGAGTTCTAGAACAAATTGATACACCAGATGTTTTATACAACGCCCCTGCCACGGCATTCGTAGCGAACTTCGTAGGTGTCATGAATAGAATTCCAGCCGATTTGGCTAACGGTAAAGTAAATATTTTTGGCAAGTCTTTGACTGCTTCGAAAAAAGGAAGCGAAAGTGGCAAGATTGTTGCTTTACTTAGACCAGAAACAATCTCGGTTAAGAAGAGTTCAAGCCAAGGCAATGCCCGTGTTTTGACTAGATCATTCCAAGGTGCATCTTCAGCAATTATTTGCCAAACACATGAAGGAACTATCGTTCAGTCTTTAATGGCAAGTCTTGATACTGGTGATTTTCACCCTGGAACGCTAGTTGATCTAGAAGTTTCCACAAATGAAGTTATGGTTACCAATGACTAGTACTGCCTCAAGCCGAATTGTTCGTTCGAAGTTCTCGCAAGATTCAAATTGGAGTGATTTAGTAGTAGATAAGGGAGAGGCAGTTATTGGCGAAGAGCCGATAAATGCGAAAGTACTCTGCACCTTTATTCATTTAAGCGACATTCACATCTGTGATGCTGCATCGCCAGCTCGATTAGAGTTTCTAGATCGAATTGCTGATCCAGATAATCCGTTGTCAGCGCTAGTTCCTTACATCGGAACTTATCGAGCACAAGAGTTTCTTACAACTCAAGTATTTGAGGCAATGGTTGAGTCGGCTAACAAAATTCAGAGAGCACCACTGACCGGCGTACCAATTGATGCCGTTGTTATTACTGGTGACGTGACTGATAACGCCCAGAGCAACGAATTGTCTTGGTATAAAACTATTCTTGATGGTGGCTTAGTCAACCCAAAAAGCGGTGACCCAGAACGTTCTGAAGCATCGCATTCATCAAATTCCGATCTTTACGATATTCACTATTACCACCCCGATGGCCCGCCAACTGGATTGCCGGCAGATCGACCACATACGCTGCATGATTTTCCACATTTTAAAGGTGCGCTATCTGCAGCCGAGAAACCTTTTACTGCGCAAGGCCTAAAACATAGATGGCTTGCAGTTCACGGAAATCATGATGCGCTTCTGCAAGGAACAGCTGCGCCAACTGAAGATTTAAATAATTTAGCAACAGGGCCAAATAAGTTAGCAAGACTCAGCGATTCCGCCGACCTAGCAACTTTATTTGCAGGCTTTGGCGAAGTCGGCCCAGCTTTATATCCAGGGTTAGATAATTTGGAAACTAACGAAGTAACGGCTGACCCTAAACGAGCTTTAGTTAAAATGGAAAATTGGGTTGAGATACACACAAATTGTGGTCACGATCATGGCTTGGAGAAATTTACGCCAGATACCGCGTATTGGTATCGGGATATTAATACGCAAGTTCGCTTAATTGCGCTGGATACCGTAAATCGTTACGGTGGCTGGCAAGGTTGTATTCATCGCGAACAATTTGATTGGCTTCGCGAATTACTCGAAGCTTCGACCGATAAGTATGTAATTTTGACCTCACATCACCCGCTAGATTGCTTGTTTAATGGCTATGTTCCCGAAGGCGAAGAAGCACCAGCGCTTGAGTTAGAAGTTAAATCGCTGTTAGCGGATAATCCAAATGTGATTCTCTGGTTTGCTGGCCATGTACATGATCACAAAATAACTCAACACAAAGACGAAGATGGGACACCGCTCTTTTGGGAGATTAGAACAGGTTCACATATTGATTGGCCGCAACAATCGCGGGTAATTGAAATTGTTAAGACCTCGAATAACAAAATTGCAATTGGCACCGTGGTTTTTGACCATGCCGGTCCAGTTGAATTTCATGGCCTGCCAGAAGAACTTGCAGACCCAATCGCACTAGCTGGTCTATCCAGGCTATTGGCAGCCAATGATTGGCAGCGCCAAAACCCTGGGCCTTTTAACCTAGAAGTGGCAGCTGGCGAACCGAAAGATCGAAATATCTGGCTCTGGGCCAGCGATCCCTTAATTTAATTCAAATTAGTTATAGGCTCACGCTCATGTTATTAAGCGATCGCGATATACGAGCTGAAATTGCTACCGGCCGGGTTGCTGTTGAACCTTTCGCCGAATCAATGGTTCAGCCTTCCAGTGTTGATGTTCGACTAGACCGCTTTTTTCGGGTCTTTGAAAATCACAAGTATTCGGTAATCGATCCATCGATCGAGCAATCCGAACTAACCCGCGAAGTTGTTGTCGAGCCAAACGAGCACTTTATTCTGCACCCAGGTGAATTTGTACTGGCTTCGACTTATGAAATTATCACTTTGCCTGATGATATTGCTGGCCGCCTCGAAGGTAAGTCATCGCTAGGTCGCCTTGGCTTATTAACTCACTCAACTGCGGGCTTTATTGACCCAGGTTTTTCGGGACATATCACTCTAGAACTTTCAAATGTGGCAAATTTGCCAGTAAAACTATTTCCTGGAATGAAAATTGGGCAACTTTGTCTAATCAAACTCTCATCTCCTGCTGAGCATCCTTACGGCTCTGCCGTTTATGCTTCAAGATATCAAGGACAACGTGGCCCAACTGCCAGCCGTTCCTGGATCAACTTTCACCAAACCACAATTCAGTAGTTAGGGAGTCAAAATGAAGACAACACTTATCGTCGGTGGAATTGTTCTTTTACTCGCAATCTTTTTTATTGCGCAGTACAACCGCTTAATTAGATTAAATGTTGCAGTTGACGAAGCGTTCGCGCAAATTGAAGTGCAGCTAAAGCGTCGCGCTGATTTGATTCCCAATTTAGTTGAAACGGTAAAAGGTTATGCAACTCACGAACAATCAACTTTCGATGCTGTAATAACTGCGCGAGCAAAAGCAACAACTGCATCAACTGTTGCTGATGTATCTGCCGCTGATGGAATGTTGACACAAGCACTTCGCGGATTACTAGCAGTTGCCGAGGCATACCCTGATTTAAAAGCATCAGCTAACTTCATGTCACTACAAGAAGAACTTTCTACAACTGAAAACAAAGTCGCATTTTCTCGTCAGTTCTACAATGACAGTGTGCGCTTGTTAAACACCGCAGTCAAAACTATTCCAACCAATTTCTTTGCCGGATTCGCCAAAGTAGATGAGCGTGAATTCTACGAAGTTGACGAAGCCACTAACCGAAACGCTCCAAACGTAAGCTTCTAAAGGCCTATGGCAACCTTTTCTTTTCGTGAGGCGCAAAGCTCTAATAAGCGCAAAACCTTCTTTCTTTTAGGAATAATGGGCGCTCTTACGTGGCTCGTTCTAATCTCAATCTTTACTTACCTCGGCAAGAGTAGCGCTGCGATTGTGCCGTTTGCAGTTGGAATAACTTTGATTTCAGTTTGGGGTTCTTACTACGGTTCGGACAAATTAGTTTTAACAATGACTGGTGCAAAGTTAATTCAAGAGAGTGATAATCCAAAATTATTCGGCTTGGTACAAGAGATCACTATCGCTAGCGGATTACCAATGCCTAAAGTAGCCATCGTTGAAGATAGTGCACCAAACGCGTTTGCAACTGGGCGAAACCCTGAGCATGCGCTCATAGCTTTTACTACCGGAATCCTCGATGCTATGGATCGCGATCAATTACAAGGTGTGATCGCACATGAAATGGCACATGTTGGAAACCGAGATACTTTAGTTTCAGCAGTAGCTGCGACCACAGCTGGTGTTATTGCGCTAATTAGTGACATCTTGATGCGCATGATGTGGTTTGGTGGCGGTCGTCGCGATCGTGACAGCAATGGCAATCCAATTATGTTGGTGGTATCGCTAGTCGTTTTAATTTTGGCACCGATTGCAGCGATGATGTTGAAATCGGCAATTTCGCGTAAGCGAGAGTCTTTAGCTGATGCAACTGCTGTTGCCTTTACTCGCAACCCAGCGGGTTTACGAAGCGCACTTGAAGTTCTAGCTGCTGATTCAACAGTAGTACGACAGAAATCAACTGCCGTTGCACATATCTGGATTGAATCGCCATTAGATTCCAAGGCAGTATCAAAGATGTTTGCTTCGCATCCACCGATTCAAGAGCGCATTGCAACTCTGCGCGCTATGGAATCGCTTAACTAGCTGCTAACGGAAAGTAAACCGTAAAAGTTGCGCCTTCACCTAGCTTTGAAGTAACCGAAACTTTGCCACCATGTGCTTTCATAACGGCATCTACGATCGAAAGACCTAAACCGCTGCCCTCTTCTTTAGCGCGATTTCGCGATGGATCTGCGCGGTAAAAACGCTCAAAAATACGGGCTTGATCCTCTTGCGACAAACCAGGACCAGAATCTGCAATCGAGATAGAAGTACCCTCATCATTGCTTTCAATTGAAACTGCAATTGGCGTACCAATCGGAGTATGAATTCGAGCATTAGCCAATAGATTTGCGACAACTTGGTGAATTTTTCCGGCATCGCCCAACACAAATGCTTCATCAGGTAAATCAAGAGTGACCGGATGATCAGGACCAGCCGCTCTTGCTGACGCAACTGCCTCGGTAACTAAATCAGTGAGATTTACTGGTACATGTACTAAGTCACGAGACTGATCTAGCCGGGCAAGAGTTAACAAATCTTCAACTAATGCACCCATGCGCACTGACTCATTCTCAATTCGACCCACAAGTTCAGAAGTTGCAGCCTCACCTTTAACCGCACCTTGCCGATGTAGTTCAGCAAAACCACGAATTGCAGTTAATGGTGTGCGCAGCTCGTGGCTCGCATCTGCTACGAAACGGCGTAGTTTGTTTTCACTAGCAGTGCGTGCAGCGAAAGATTCTTCAATTCGCGAAAGCATTGCGTTAAGTGAAGTAACTAATCGACCAACTTCAGTATCAGGTTTGGCATCAGGTAAACGAGCAGCTAAATCACCGGCTGCAATTTTCTCGGCTGTTTCCTCAACAGCAACTAATGGCCGCAAACCGACTCTGATCACCATGCGCGAAGCAAAGCCAATTAAGAGAAGTGCAATGAGACCAATTAATACAAAGACTCCGCGTAAACGCGCAGCGGTTTCATCTACGCCAGCTAATGATTGAGCCACAAAGACAGAACCCAACGCAGATGGCAAGACTCGTGCTAAAACTCGAAAGTCAGCACCTGGAATTTCTAGAGTGAATGGTCTATCTCCATATTTAGCAGCGCTGGCTGGCAAAGTTCCAATTACGTAGTCGGTAATCTTTTGCGAATTTAGGTCGCCACCTACGCCACCAACATAGTTTCCAAACGGATCAAGCAAAGTGATTGAAACCGAGCTCGGAACGCTGCGTAATGGGGTTTCGGTAGCTGCTTTCGCTGATGAATTTTCATCATCGTCATCGGAATCACCTTGAATTCCAGCACGATCAACCCGTAACAAAGCACCATCGGCAACGCTAAGTAATTGTTGATCTACTTGTTGAAGTAGGAACTTTTGCATTGCATTCTGAGTGACAAAATCTGAAACCGTAAAACCCAGTGCGGATAAAAGCAATACGCCGACTAGGAGTCGATTTCGTAAGCTCGCACTCGATAATGGGTTTCGATTCTGCATCTAGTAATTATTTCGGTGGAATGCGCAGTCGGTAGCCAACGCCACGCACAGTATGAATTAGAGCTGGTTCGTAAATATCAATCTTTTTACGTAAGTACGAAACATATGTTTCGACAATGCCGGCATCGCCACGGAAATCGTATTGCCAAACATGGTCAAGGATTTGAGATTTAGAGACAACTCGATCTGCATTGATCATTAGGTAGCGAAGCAGTAAAAATTCAGTAGGGGATAGATCAATTAAGTTACCCGCACGATGAACTTCGTGGGTAGCTTCATCTAACTCGAGATCAGCAAAACGAATTTTCTCTTCATCGTTAACGGTAGAGGTCGCACCCGTGCGACGTAGAAGTGAGCGTAAACGCGCCACAAGTTCTTCAAGGCTGAAAGGCTTGGTCATGTAATCATCGCCGCCGATAGTTAACCCAGCAACTTTATCTTCCATGCCATCTTTAGCAGTTAAGAAAAGGACGCCAATATTTTGGCCTTCGTTGCGAATTCGCTTGCAGACTTCAAAGCCATCCATGCCTGGCATCATTACATCGAGCACCATTGCATGAGGCTTGAATTCCTCGGCAATTAGTAGAGCCTGTGAACCATTACTTGCAGTTCGCACATCAAAACCAACAAAACGAAGACTGGTTGAAATTAAATCGCTAATGCTCGACTCATCATCAACTACGAGAATGCGTTGGTTATTGCTTTCGCCCTTACTCATAACTTCCTCTCTAAATTTCCAGGATTTTTAGATATTTCCCGGGGCCACCCAACGTGGCTTAAGAGAAGGATCCTTAGGACACCTGAGAATTATCTGAGGATAGACTCGATTGAGGCTGTGGCTTTACCGCTCGCAGAAGGGCCTGGGCGACATCTAAGACTTCTACATCTGATTCGCGGGCAGTCATGCCGTCGGTAACCATCACGCGGCAGAACGGGCAGGCAACGGCGACTTCATCGACGCCTGTAGCGATAGCTTCATCGACGCGGCTCAAATTGATGCGCTCACCAATCTTTTCTTCCATCCACATGCGACCGCCACCTGCGCCACAACAGAAGGAACGCTCTTGATTACGTGGCATCTCGGTTACCTTCACACCAGTTGCATTTAGCAACTCGCGTGGTGGTTGATAAATCTCGTTGTGACGACCTAAGTAACAAGGATCGTGATAAGTCAGAGAGGTAGTTGCTTTGTTAACTGGGATCAATTTCTTTTCCCGCACCAGTTGATTCAACAATTGAGTGTGGTGAATCATCGTTAACTCAAAACCACTTTGCGCATAATCTCTACCAATCGTTGTAAAGCAATGAGGGCAAGTTACAACAATCTTTTTGTTTCCCTTTGAAACATCGCGGTTAGCAAATACTTCATTAAAGGTATCAATATTTTCGCGCGAAAGAATCTGATATAAGAATTCATTTCCGCTGCGACGAGCAGGGTCGCCGGTACAAGTTTCACGTTTTCCTAGAATTGCGAAATTGACGCCGGCCATGTGAAGTAATTCGGCAACGGCCTTCGTTGTTTTCTTAGCGCGTTCTTCGTAAGCACCGGCGCAACCAACCCAGAATAAGTATTCAACTTCGTCGGGTAATACACCTTCAACAACTTTAATTGGGAAATCACATTCTGCAATCCAAGCTTCGCGATCGTTGCGATTAGCACCCCAAGGGTTGCCCGCCTTTTCTAAATTACGGAAAGTTCCACCAAGTTCAGTTGGAAATTCTGATTCGACCAAAACTTGGAAGCGGCGCATGTTAACAATGTGATCGACGTGTTCGATATCTACTGGACACTCATTTACGCAAGCACCGCAAGTAGTACATGACCAAAGGACATCAAGTGAAATTGGGGCGTTCTCGCCAACTAATACTTCATTTTCCACAACTTTAGACATGGCATGATCGCGCATAGCCATAATCAATAGCTTTGGCGATAGCGGTTTATCAGTGTGCCAAGCAGGGCATTGCGATTGGCAACGTCCGCACTCGGTACATGAAGTCATGTCGAGTAGACCCTTCCAAGAAATGTCGCCGCGATTTCCCAGACCAAAGACATCATCTTCGGCTGGATCTTCAAAGTTAACTGGCTTACCGTGCGACAACATTTCGGGTAACGGACCAAGTGAGTTCTTGCCATCGGCATTGCGCTTAAAGAAAATGTTAATTGGTGCTAAGAATCGATGCCAAGCAACACCCATCGTGAAGTTCGATGCGATAACTACAAACCAGAGCATTGAGATAAAGATCTTGACTGCGGCGATTACTTGAATTGAAGTTGTAATTTGGCCGAGTGATAATTCCTTAAACATTTCGGCAATCCACCAAGTGGTTATGTAATGACGATTGCGCGTTGTTTCTTCAGAGAGCGCGCCTTCAAGACCTCGCAATGCGATAACACAAAATACGATTGCCAGAATTGTGGCTTCGACGTAGTACGCCTTCCAGTTTCCAGAACCCAAGAAACGGGAGGTGCGGCCTTTATAAAAGAAGCGAGTGAATTGGCGGATAAGTATTAGCGCCACAATTCCAATTCCAGTAAGCCAAGTAATTAACTCAACGAAATATTCATATGGCCAAAGGTGCCCAATTACCGGAAGCGCCCAACGTTGATTAACAATTAAGAAGTAAGCCTGAACCAGCGTTCCAAATAAAGCGCCGAAACCGATCATGACAAACCAATGCGCGATTCCAGTACCGGTGAAATTAAGCATCTTGGTATGGCCAAGCGTTTCTTTTAAAGTGTTCTTAAGACGTGCGCCACGATTACCGCTACGGGTTGGGTCAGCTGCGCCTTTTTTAAATATGCCCATTAACTGGCGAACCCGAATTACGAGCAGGGTCAGGGCTGCGACCGTGATGCCGTAGGCAATGATCATTAAAGCGAGCGTTAGCGTCATGTGGATCAGGGTA
>Ga0247844_1000948_pt1 | contig 57628 bp, 62 predicted proteins | sample LaCtaG_FD_192421 | JGI IMG/M metagenome (GOLD analysis project Ga0247844, IMG submission 192421) | Freshwater microbial communities from meromictic Lake La Cruz, Castile-La Mancha, Spain - LaCruzMarch201714.5m_1 | ecosystem: Environmental > Aquatic > Freshwater > Lake | place: Spain: Castile-La... | reverse complement strand
CACCTTATACAGCCCGTCTACCGCACATCAGGGCATCGTCCCGCGCGGTCCGCCCAAGTAGCTCAGTTGGTAGAGCATGCGATTGAAAATCGCAGTGTCGCTGGTTCAATTCCGGCCTTGGGCACCAGTCTTTTTCCTTATAAAATCAACAGTTTGAGCTGTAGTCGACGCGAGCGCGCTGGTTTTAGTGTTTCTCGCGGGGTCCCACTGGGGTCCCAAGAACGCGTCGGCGCTCATCGAGAATGCGGTAGTAGAAGTGTGCCGACGGCGCCTCCAATCCAACTCAAATACTTCAAACCATGGATTGTGCGAGATCTTGAATGTGCAGGTCACCCGCGATGGAAAACCAAGCATCGTCGGTATGCTCCGGCGACCAAACACCTTCTCGAAAGCTGAAAGTGATTGTTAGAAAGTGTTCGCATCTCTCGTTTCGCGCTGGATGAGTCTCAGATATTCCACCCCTGCGCAATCAGGCTAACTGGGGGCCTCATACTGATCGAGGCGATCATTCTCCCCTGCGACCCACGTCGGGTCTACAATTGTCCGCCCCCTGAACTGAGCGCTGCACTGACCCTTAGTGGTCTTCCCCCTCGAAGTGGTCCGAACCGATGTATGGTTTTAGACTATTGGAGGACGGAAAATGCCGACGAAGAGACACAAGCCGGAAGAGGTTGTCGCGAAGCTGCGCCAGGTCGATGTTCTGCTCGGTCAGGGCAAGTCGGTCGCCGATGCGGTGCGCGCGATCGGGGTGACGCGGGTAACGTACGGGCGGTGGCGCCAGGAGTACGGCGGGCTGAAGCTGGATCAGGTCAAGCGGATGAAAGAGCTTGAGCAGGAGAACCAGCGGCTGCGGCGTGCTGTATCCGACCTGACGCTGGACAAGCTGATCTTAAAAGAGGCTGCCAAGGGAAACTTCTAAGCCCCGCACGCCGCCGCGCCGTGATCGAGCACGTGCGGCGTGAACTCCAGGTCTCCGAGCGTCGCGCGTGCGCGGCCCTCGGTCAACACCGCTCCACCCAACGCAAGGCACCTCAAGGGCGTGACGACGAAGCAGCTCTGACAGCCGACATCGTCGAGCTTGCCCGTCAGTATGGCCGCTAAGGCTACCGCAAAATAGCGGAGTTGCTGCGTGCAGGCTCTGGCTGGGTCGTCAACGACAAGCGGGTCGAACGGGTCTGGAGACAAGAGGGGCTGAAAGTTCCAGCTAAACAACCCAAGCGCGGCCGGCTCTGGCTGGCCGATGGATCATGCGTTCGGCTTCGCGCCGAGCACCGCGATCACGTATAGTCGTACGACTTTGTCGAGCACCGGACCCATGACGGCAGGAAGTATCGCATGCTCAATGTTGTTGATGAGTTCACCCGCGAATGCCTGTCGATCAAGGTGGCACGCAAGCTCAACTCCACCTCGGTGATCGACGTCCTCGCCGACCTCTTCAGGCTGCGCGGCGTTCCTGGGTACGTCCGTTCCGACAATGGCCCTGAGTTCATAGCCAAGGCGGTTCAGGCCTGGATTGGGGCCGTCGGGGCCAAGACCGCCTACATCGCGCCGAGTTCACCTTGGGAGAATGGCTACATCGAGTCGTTCAACGCCCGGCTCAGAGACGAACTGCTCAACGGCGAAATCTTTTACTCGCTCCGGGAGGCTCAAGTGATCATCGAAAGTTGGCGACGGCATTACAATCTCGTTCGACCACACCAGTCGCTCGGTTATCGACCGCCCGCACCCGAAGTGTTCGTGCCCAGCTTCGCCGCATGGCCGTCTGCGCGCGCTTCGTCCGCTCCGCCGGGCATGCTCGGTCTGGCAAAAAGGCCGCCGATCAACTATCATTCAAAGTGGATCACTCAATAGGGGCTGACCACACGTCCGCTTCGAAACGCGTCGGATCGAAATCAGCGCCGACACGTTAACACACCGTAATTCGCCAGTCCTCACCCAGCTCGCAAGGTTTACCCGGACGCGCTAGGTCGCCAGCAGAGTCCGCACCAAAACCGTCCATCTTAAAACCTGCCGCTGGCCGAGGCGACACCTGCGGGTCTGCTACTGTTGAATTGCAACCCGTGGACCATCGAAAACAAACTCCACTATGTTTGCGAAATCACATTGGGCGAAACTGCTGCCGGGGGGCGTGTCGGCGGAGGCGCAGTTTCTGGCCTACGCAACGCCGCCTTGATCATGATCCGCCGCACGCGTTCAGTCATCCCCGATGCGCGCAAAAACTTCTGCGAAGATCGCGCCGAGACCAACAAGATCGTCATCGACGGATTCCTTGAGTAGCCCTAAGACGGCCGGGCTAGACACTTTCTAAATTTTATGCGACTCGTACGTCGCTTGATATGCTTACGGAGACCGCTAAAAATAACCAGCATTACTTTTTCGACCGGCAACATGCCCATAGACTTACGAGCATAAAACAATAATTGGTGGAAGAAGAGATAGGAAAGCCGACCAAAAATGTGCGTTGCTCGACCACCTCTCTCGGAGTATAAACCATTGACCAGCTTGAATAGCTTTTCTAACATCAAACTGACGAAGCGACAGCAGCTGTATATTGTTTTGACCAGTTTAGTTTGCACCTTTTTTTCGTTGCTGCCGCGACTAAGTGGCGACTATTTCGAAGGAAAATATCTTTGGGCAGAAGATAGCACCGTATTCATAAATCAAGCTCAGCAACTTGGTATACAATCTTTAATTACTCCATATGCTGGCTACTTACATCTTTTCATGAGATTGGTTGCCTACGTTTCAAATATGTTTAGCCTATCATCAACTGGAAATATTTTTCTTCTGGGATGGGTCGTGGCGTTCTACATCATGATCCATTCAATCATTTTTCTACTGGTCTCTCTTCGGTTACCCATTACAGTTTCTAGCATGGTTGCTCTACTGGTTGCTCTGCAGCCGAATAATGGAGAGGTCTTCTTTACCCTGACCAATGCGCAGTGGATTCTTGGTGTGGCAGCTGTTGTTTTACTCGCAACACAGATGCACTGCAGTATTTCGACGACGAGTCGTTGGCTCATGCCTGTCTTATGTTTGACTGGTCCATTCTGTCTTTTAGCAACGCCCAGTCTCGCAATGCTTCAATTTTATCGACACCGCGGATGGAAACGAGATGCTTGGCTGGTCATCATTCCATTTCTTGCTATACAGGCGATGGTCGTCATAGCTGGCACCAGAGGAGCGATTAACTCCCTACCCCAAGATTATTTGATTCGCATAAAATATTTCCTTTCGTTTGTTAGCTTTGGTGCGGACGGATGGCTCCTATTCTGCGCTGCCGGAACAGCTTGGGGTGCCTATTTTTATTCTATGAGATATCGCACTGAATCGGCAGAAAGCAAGTACAGGCGGGATCTTTCGATTTTATTTCTTTCTATTGGAATTATAAGTATTCTGGTAACTTTTCTTCCGTCAGCTAATCCGATGCCTTTCAAAAAGTTTGGCGATTTTGGCGGAGGATTTAGATATACCTGGGTGCCATATTCTCTGATGTTTATCAGCATGTCACTTATGACGTATGGCTCAACAGTGCCCCATCTGATAGCGTCATCAATGCTTGCTATTATTTGCGCCTCTCATACCTTAGAGGTCCGATGGGGGGACAAAAACCTCGAATTTGCGGCATTCTCCAGATTTTCTAAATACAAATTTATTGAAATACCCATAAACCCACAATGGTCGTTGCCGTCCCAATTTGTTATAAAGGACCTTCGAAAGAAAGCACCTCTCCCAGTGCCCCCGCAGCATATTAAATTAAAAATCCCTGACACAGCACTGTATGGAGGTCACGCGATTTCCCCGAGTGAATCGTTTATTATTTTTTCTGAAACGTCTGATCCGATGGTTATTCCAAATCAAAAACTTAAGTGCACCGGCGCGAAAGGTGTTGGAATTGAAATTGACATCACTCGTGATAGCGATGGTTGGCTTCAGTTGTTTTGGAGCCCATCAGGAGAATTCACCGAAAAAAAATCAATGAGGCGCTTCTACCAGAGCGGTAAAATTATTGCTCAATTTGCTTTTGAAAATTTTGATAACGGCTTCGAACTTCGTTTTGACCCGCTAGAAAAGATAGGGATTGTCGAAATCAGCGACTTCAGAGTTTACTGTTTATCTTAGCCTGAACTCCTCTTAAGCGTGATGAGCATCGTATTCCCGACTTAATGAAAGTGCTTCTGAGAAAAAGACTTGGGTCGAAGGAGGATAGACCCCCGGTGTCGAAATACTCTAACAGGATATGGAAATTGGTTTGAGGGCAGTATCGTTTCCACGCGGAAGGTATTTTGAAATTTTGGTTCTCTTTCGGAGGGCGAACGGAGATAAGCGGTGCTCTGGTCCAACGTGGTAGCGGGGTCCGCGTGGGTCGCCCTCTCGCGCACATCATTGGGATCAAGTTTGTAAAGGCCTGCGCTGGCATCAGATGCGACGAGATCTGCTTGCCATTCCCGCCGCCTCTGGGAGAGCTGCGAAGGGTTGATCCCATGCCGCCGCGCCACCACATTGACGATCGCATCGAGCGAGTTGATTTCGGCGATGATGCGAGCCCTAACCGCAATCGTCCACGTTCGCCGACCCGGCCGTCTCTTCGCCCCTGCGCCCATCGCCCAACCCTAGCCGCGCGCGAACATCGCTAAAACGTGGGACCAGTGCACCGCTTACGGTTTCGGAATTCCTGTGCGGCAGATTCGCGAGCAAATGCAGCCCAAGTCAGCCGACTTATGGATGTGCAGTTCGCGACTGTTCGAGAATGATGATCGCGCCAAACCCCACGATCATCGCAAACCAGATCGATCCTAGCCGCAGGGTGATGGCCGCGAGCACTGCGGCATCGAGCGGGGCGCCAAACAGGGTGAGCAGCACGACCGTCGCCGCTTCCGTGCTGCCGATCCCACCTGGCATCATTGACGCCGCGCCGATCAGCATCGACGCGGGCGGTATGGCAAACAGCGTAAGCCAGGGGATCTGTAACCCGAGGAAAACCAGTACCGCGGCAAACCCCAGGCACTGCACTGTCCAGCCCAAAACGCCGAGAGCGAAGGCCGGCCCGAGCCTCTCGATCGTCAAGAACTGCGAGGAGAGCGCAAGTCCCTTCGCAAGCGTTCGTGCCCAACGCGCGGCGGTTTTGAGCCCCCATCTGCGCAGCAGATAGGGCGGCAGCATCTGACAGGTCCGGCTCGTGGCCGCCACCGCCACGGCCGTGACGATAATCGCGACGAACGCACACGCTATTCCAAGGCCCGCCGCCCGTCCGGCAATGATGCTGGCGAAGATCAACAACACGAGCAGATCGAGGATGCGCTCGACGATGAAAGCGGCAACAACTTGGGCATGGGGAACGCCCATGTGCGAGAAGTACCGGATCCGCACCAGTTCACCCGCCTTGCCTGGCGATGCGGTAAATGCGAAGCCCGCCAAATAGGCAAGAAATCCCTGGCCCACTGGCGTTGGATACCCGCTCGAGGCCAGCAATTGCCGCCATCGCAAGAAGCGGATCGAAAACGCAAGCGCGGAGGCGGCGGCGAGCATGGGTAACGCGAAACTTAACTCCCCTAATCGCCCCCACGCATAACGGCTGGCATCGGAACCGACAAGAATGCCGGCATACGCCACGCACACGAGAATGAACGGGACGGCCGGGCGGCTTAGCCTTGATGCATGTTTGGGCGCAGTGGCCGGGGCTATGGCAGCCACCTCAAGCCTTCGCGAACGTATATTGCCGGTGCCCGAAATAGCTGGTCACGGCAGGCACAAAAACGCCGATGAAGTGGGCAACCTCATTCACATGCCATGTAAAACCAATCCACGGGAAAGCGAACCGCGCAAGGCCAACGCTGACCAGCCAAACGATGACGAGAGCAAACAGATTGACGATCGCGAAGCGTTTGAATTCCGAAACCGCGCTTCGGCCGCTGGCATCGAAAACATAGGCACGCGAAAGGAGAAAAGCCGTCGTCATACCCAGCAGGTAGGCCACCGCGACGGCAATTTCAAAGCTCGCAACGGTGTTGATAGCAAAGCGGCTAACGAGATTGACCGCCGCCGCAATCCCGCCCGTCGCAAGAAACTTCACGAACTGCGTGCTCATCGGCCAGCCTCGTGCCACACCGTCAGATCGGTGACCGCGGCTGCCATCATCCGCCCGTACCGCACGCTTTCCGAGATCCCGCGATCTTCCGGATAGTAGTAGCAGGTATCGGCGATCTGAAGTCCTTGGATGGGCGTTTCGACGCTAGGGATTTTGGTTAGGAACCCCGGCTCGCACAGCGGTTGCGCGTATCGCAACCGGCCGACATGGCTGGCAAGCAGATCGCGATCGGTAAGAGCGGGGTTGATCCGTTTGAGATAGCCAAATGCTTCCGTCACAAACGCGTCGTCGCCGCGGCTGAATTTGGCGTGCGTCTGCGGCATGTAATACGGCACGTAGACGATCGTCTGCGGCAGTGGCCGCAAGTTCGAAAACTCGACCAGACCCGGAACCTCAATTGCCGGGTCGTTGACGTTGAGCCAGAAGTGGCCTGTGACTGGCCGCGCCAGCTTGAACAGCACGCAGACAACGCCGATATTGCGGATCGCGTCGTAGGAGGCTTTCGTCGCTTCGCTGAACCCGGGTACGAGCTTGGAGATGAGTGGCGTAGGCACGGTCGCAATCACCGCGTCAAAATCGTGGCTCTGGCCACCCGCTTTGACCCCGGTGACCTTACCCTCGCGGCTGACGATTTCAGTAACGGGCGTCCCCAGATGAAACCGGCCACCGCGCTTTTCGATCGCCGACACCAGCGCCTGCACCAGCGTCTCCGAGCCGCCCTCGATATAGCCCAGTTCCTCCTGCAAAATCGACTGACGCGAGGTGCCGACCCGCTTGATGCGGGTCCAGATCCAGGCGGCCGAGACGTTGTCGGCGTGTTCAAAGAACTTGAGTTCAAACAAGCGCCGCCAGAGCACTTCGTAAGCTTTAGCTCCGCCGCCGGACACGAACCAGTCCTTGGCCGAAACGTTTTCGAGGCTGGACCAGTCCTTGCGCTTGGTGGCCAGGAACATCTGTAAGCCGTAGCGCAATTTGGAGATCATATCGAGCCGCGGAAATCGCAGCAGCGAGATCGGATCGCCCCAGCGATAGTGCTGCCCGTCGATGAAATATCCCATCGACGTCGGCCGCCATTTCATCGCGTCCGCAATGCCGAGTTCGCCCATGAGTTCGAACGTCGGCTGATCCGCCTTGCAGACAAAATGGTAGAAGCGTTCGAGCGACACGCCATCGAAATCGAAATGTGCGGCCATCCCGCCCGCGACCGTGTCGGCCTCGAACACGTCGACGTCGTGCCCCGCCTTCAAAGCATGGTAGCCGGCGGCCAAGCCCATCGCGCCGGCCCCGATCACTGCAACGCGTGACATTTTAAAACTCCAGTGCGACTTGGGAGTAGACAGGATGCTGGAATGTTTCGGTCAAAGCCTTCCGCAGCGGCGTCGAGGAAACACCAAAGATCGCTGGCCAGTCGATGACCTCGAACACGTCCGGTGCCACGAGCGCTTCCAGCTGCCTGGACGTAAACGGCGGATTAGCATCCAGCCGCGCATAGGTTTCCAGTAGGAGGCGGAAGGCGACGTAAGGGATTTTTACGATCACGGCCTTCGCGCCGTTCGCCGCCCGCACTTCGCGCATCAAATCAATGTAATCGATCTTGGTCTGTCCGGAGATGTTATGAATTTCTCCCGGACGGGGCCTTTCGATCGCTGAAATGACCACTTCGCAAAAATCGCCGACGTACAATGGCTGGCGCAGGTAGCGGCCGTCTCCGGGTATCGGAAACACCGGCACCCGTTTCATGAACCGCGCGAGCCAGCCTAGATGCTTGCGGTCAAACCACCCAAACATCAGCGTCGGCCGCAGCACGCAGCACGCAATGCCGCATTCAAGGGCGATCTTTTCCTGCTCTTTTTTGCTCGCGGTGTAGAAATCGTTCGCCATCGAATTGACGACCGACGAACTGGTATGAACCATGTAGGGCACTTTGGCCGCACGAGCTGCCGTCAGGACGTTGCGCGTTGCAACGACGTTGTTGGCGTAAAACGGTTCGTAGGTGAGAGCGCCGATCTGGGCATGGTTGTGGAACAGCACATCGCATCCGCGCAACGCATCCTTCCAGCCGCCCCCATCCTGCGCAAGGTCGGCTTCGATGACCTCAATGTCGGGATGCAATTTGCGCAGCATCGCCGTATTGGCCGAATGCTTGTCGATCCCCACGATCTGCAAATGCCCGCGTTGCTTCAACCGCGGGATGAGGTTTTGACCAACGAGGCCCGCCGCACCGGTGATGATGATCTTCATGCTGTCACTGCTGCCTTCAAAGCTTTGTCTTGTGGAATACGAACGTCGGAACGTTGCAAATGACAGTCATGATCGGACGCCAGAAGCTCGGCAAGTAAACGAGCGGTTTTGAGGGACGCTCGATGAGTTTGCGCAAGCTCGTGGCGATCGCGTCCGGCTTGGCCCAAAGCGGGCCGCCCTTCTTGATGTGGGCCGTCATGGCGGAATCGACAAAGCCGAGCTTGACCGCGACGGCCTTGGCGCCGCTGGGAGCCAGCCTATGCGCGATGCCCTGAACCAGCACGGTGAGGCCGGCCTTCGCGGCCCCATAGGCGTAATTCGATTGCCGACCGCGGTCCCCGGCGACGGAACTGATCGCCAGCAGAGTGCCATGCCTTTGCCGTTCAAGAACGCCCGCCGCGGCCATGCACCAGCGCGCCGCTGAAGCGAAATTCACGTCGATGATCCGGTCAAGCTCGGCGCTGTCGGTTTCTGCCGCGCCCTGGTCGCCCAGCAGCCCATAGATGACCACGACACCATCGATGTGGCCGCCGAGCGACCCGCTCATGCGCGCCATGGCGCCGTTGGCGTCCTTTTCCGCGGCGAGATCTCCCGCCCACGTAACCACGGTACCGGCTCCGCGCACGCGCAGATCTGCAGCAACCTGCTCCAGACGGTCCGCCTGCCGCCCCGCCAACAAAAGATGCGCACCCGCTGCAGCATACTGTCGGGCCAGTGCTTCGGCAATCGTTGAAAGGGCACCCAGAATCAGAATGCGCTGAGGCCTGTCGTTCGGTCCGGTCACGCCGCTACTCTCCTCCAAAAATCCGAGCTAAATGCGGGATCAACTTGGGCCACGAATGCAGGCAATACGGCAGCATACCCTGCCCTGAACATCAGAGCCGACATACGACCGTCCTTGGCTGGATAAAGCCGTCCCCCTGCTTCCAGAACGACACTATCGAGACGAGCCAGTAAGTCCACAGTCGAAGCTCCGCGGTTCGGGAAATCCAACGCAAGTGTGGCACCCGGAAGTGGAAACGACAGCAAGCCTGGTGATGGCCGCTCGCCCAGCGTCTTGAGGACCGCGAGAAACGACCCGGCTCCGGCGCGTGCAATCTGTTTGATCAGTTCAGGAACGGCCTGTTCCGCCGCAGCTGGCGGAACGACGCACTGATACTGGTAGAAGCCGCGCCGACCATATAGGCGGTTCCAGTTCGCGATTGCATCGAGCGGATAAAAAAACGTGCTGAAGTGCTCGCGCGCGACCGGCGGCCCGGCTTTTTGCAGCCTAAAATAAAATGTGTTAAACGCACGGACCGAAAGCGCGTTGAGCGCCGCCGACGGAAGCTCAACGGGCATCGACCTGTTGCGCGCCGGAGGTGTGGAAAAACCAACGCCCGCCAACCAGTTGCCGCGTTGGAAAATACCCCGGCCGAGCGATCGACCGCCGTTGGCACAATCTATCCACGCAACCGTATGCTCATGCGTTGAAGCCGCTTCGGCAGCAAGCTGGAAGAAATCGGCGGTGTTACCAAACGGGATCCGTTCCACCTCAAGAAAGGCCGATGGAATCCGCACTAGTCCCACTTCGGCCCATGTGATCACCCCCGTCAACCCCAGGCCCGCAATGGTGGCCGCAAACAGGTCGCCGCTCTCGGGCCCAAGATCGTGCTCAAGCCCGTCCGACCGCAATAGCCCAAGCCGCCGTACCGAGCAGCCAAACGTCCCCGCGCTATGGTGGTTCTTGCCATGAACGTCGTTGGCAATGGCACCGCCGAGCGTGACATAGCGCGTTCCCGGAGTGGTCGCGAAATACCAGCCGTGAGGCACGATCATCGCCAGTGCGGCGTCGAGCGAAAGTCCCGCCTCCGCACGCAAAACGCCGGTCTCCGGATCAAACGAAATGATCCGGTCTAGCGCGGTCATATTGATGAGGCAGCCGCCATCGTTCAGCACGCTATCGCCGTAGGACCGGCCAAGCCCCACCGCGAGCATGGCGCGAGCGTTCCGCGTAGACAACAGCGGTTCGATCTCGTCCCGATAGCGCGGGTGTCCAGCTGGATAGGTTTTGCGGTGGATGCGCCCCCACGAAGTGAAGGCGCTGGGATAAAAGCGATCGGTCATAAGGTGGCCATTGCGAAACAAATGGCGACGAGCACCCCGAGCAAAAGACTGGGCTTGTCGCGCAGTGCAAAATTGATCGGATCATCGTCGAGTTTGCCGCGATGGCTCTTGAGCCAGATCCGGGTGACCCACAGGAACACTAGAGGCGACGTCGCCCAAAGCCATTGCGGATGTTGGTAGGCGCCAGCCGGAAAAGCGTCATTGGCGACGTAGAGAAACAGCAGCATGACGGCGATCGCGCTCGACGAGATCCCGAGCGACAGGCTGAGCGGCGCGTCCGAAGTATTATAACCTCGCCCCTTTATTCGGCCGGTTTCTCCTCGGTCCAATGCACGGACGATTTCGACATGCCGCTTGGCCATCGACAGCGAGAAAAAGAAGAATAGAGAAAAAACCAACAACCAAGGCGACGCTGGCGCGCGCAACAGCACGATGCCCATGACGATGCGCAGCGTATACAGCAATCCAAGCACGAACACATCGAGCAGCGCGATCGATTTGAGCCGCAGCGAGTACGCGAGCGTCAGCACGACGTACGCGAGCAGATATCCTGCAAACCACATATCGAGCAGCAGCGCACAGGCCATCCCGATCCCCCCCAGGACAAACCCGGTGGCCGCCCCGCTCGTGGCCGAAATCGCAGCCGACGCCAGCGGCCGGTTCTTCTTTGTCCGGTGTAGCCGGTCGGCCTCCAAGTCGCTCAGATCGTTGATGATGTAGGTTGCTGAGGCAACGAGCCCCATGCACACGAACGCAAGCGCGACGTTGGCGACGGCGCTGGGATCGTTGTATCGATGGGCCAGCGCCAAGGGCACGAACATCAACAGGTTCTTAGACCACTGATGAACGCGCAGCATCCGAAACCATGTTGCCCATGACACCGCCGGGTCGGAGAATGTTTTTTCCACCGGCACGCCCAGCTTCAGGGCCGCCCGTTCGACCGGCTTGGGCGTGCCCACCATCACGATCCCGCGCGCGTAACGCCACACCTCGATGTCGCTCGCGTCGTTGCCAGCATAAGTAAATCCATCGGGAAAATGCTCTTGCAGGTAGTCGGCCTTCTTCGGACCCTTTAGATTGACCCCCTCTTTAGAGCCTGACGCAGTAGAGAAGATACCGACCCGCGCGGCGACAGCGTCGGCGACGCATTGCGGCGAGGCCGTGACGAGGTGCAGATCACGTCCGGCGTCGCGCTGTGTCTTGAGGTAGGAAACAAACTCATCGCGCAGCGGCATCGATTGCGGCCGGAACGCGCCGAGTTCGGCCAGCTTGGCTTTGAACGCATAGCGCCCTTGAAATAAAGCCTTGACCACCGATGGCAAATCTTTCGGCCGCTTCAGGGCCGTCGTCAAAAACGCGTCGAAGAGCCCATCCGATTTGGCCAACGTCCTATCAAGATCGACAATCAGCGGAACATTTTCAGTCTGCATAACGGCTCTCAATTGGGTGGCGACTAATTCGGCGATATATATCGTCTATGGACACTCCCAATTCGGCGGTACAACTGACTGTGTAAGCTAAAAGCAGAGTGTCCTCTAATCATGGCCTGCGACGATCCCATCAGTAGTCGTGACTTACGTAAGCCGTCTCGCAGCGCTGTGAGCGCACTTTTCATCGTCAGCACCTCAAAGTGCAAGCCATCGCTTCGAGCGCACTTGCCAGTAGGCTCTGCTATCATTCCTCACCCCCGGAGACAAGCTCCGGTCGATTTCTTGCTCATGTGGCGAGCGGGTCCGGCGTGGCAGGCGCGTCACCTGGGAGGCACTTATTCTCCCCGTTGCTCAGTCCTCAGCGCAGCGTTGAGTTCTCGCATGATGTCCGCAACTGCGCGCTTAGCCAGTGTGCTGGGCGCGGCAAGCTGACGGATGAGTTCGGCTTGTCGTTCTATAGATACTGAACCGTAGTTTTTAAACGTCGTCATGACGTTTTCATGCCCAACGTTTTGGCTGAACGCTTTGAACTGCTCAGCGTCGCGGCATCTCCGAATTCCGTCCCGGATCAATGTGTGCCGGAAGCTGTGAGGGTGGAAATAGGGTAGCCCAGCATTCGCGAAGGCTTGCCGGAAAATGCGGCGCACGGGATCGGTCGTTGTCCAGTGCTCGCGCTTGATCCCCACGGCGCGTCTGCCGTGTTCTGGGTCGTGCTCCATTACCGTGGCAGGAAACAACGGGTCGTGCGGTCCCCAATTGTGGTCACGGGTAAGCGTTTTAACCCAATCGTCAAACATTGCGCGAATGTCGTCCCCGACCAATACAAGAAAGGTGGTGAAGCTCTTGCTGTTTTTCGTTTTGACTTCGCGCGCATCCAAACTCACGCGGTCACTGGCGAGGTCTGAACCGCTCCGGGTTTGCCGGAGGCTCCAACTCCTGAGAAGGTGGAGCCATGACATCAAAGACAACGAATAAGTTTTCGCCTGAGGTTCGCGCGCGAGCCGTGAGGCTGGTTTTAGATCACGAGGCGGAGCATCCCTCGCGGTGGGCCGCGATCATGTCGATTGCGGCCAAGATCGGTTGCGTGCCGCAGACGCTCCATGAATGGGTCAAGAAGGCCGAGGTCGACAGCGGGGGCAAGCCTGGCGTGACGACCGATATGGCCGAGAAGATGAAGGTCCTGGAGCGCGAGAACCGCGAGCTTCGACAAGCCAACGAGATCCTGCGCAAGGCGAGCGCTTATTTTGCCCAGGCGGAGCTCGACCGCCGATGGAAGCCATGATCAGCTTTGTCGATGCGTATCGCGATGAGCACGGGGTCGAGCCGATTTGCAAGGTGTTGCCGATTGCCCCGTCCACCTACCATGACCACGCCGCCAAACGGCGTGATCCGTCCAAGCTGTCGGCGCGGGCGAAGCGGGACGCTGTGGCAAAGCCGGAGGTGCAGCGCGTGTTTGAGGAGAACTTCCAGGTGTATGGCGTGCGCAAAGTCTGGCGACAGATGAATCGAGAAGGCCATGGCGTGGCGCGCTGCACCGTGGCCCGGCTGATGCGCGGCCTTGGCCTGAAAGGCGTTATCCGCGGCAGCAAAGTGCGGACCACGATCAGCGATAAAGCGGCTCCGTGCCCGCTCGACCACGTCAACCGGCAGTTCCGCAGCTCCCGGCCGAATGTGCTGTGGGTCTCGGACTTTACCTACGCCGCCACATGGCAGGGGTTCGTCTACGTCGCCTTCGTGATTGATGTATTTGCCCGAAGAATCGTTGGGTGGCGGGTGTCGCGTTCGGCCCACGCCGGCTTCGTCCTCGATGCGCTTGAACAGGCGCTGCATGATCGTTGGCCCGTCAGCGGTTCTGGCCTCGTTCATCACAGCGACCGGGGCAGCCAATACGTCTCGATCAAGTACACCGAGCGGCTTGCCGACGCCGGTCTCGTGCCGTCGGTCGGAAGCGTCGGCGACAGCTACGACAATGCGCTCGCCGAAACGATCAACGGGCTTTACAAAGCTGAGGTCATTCATCGGCGCGGGCCGTGGCGGTCAATGGAAACCGTCGAGTTCGTAACGCTGGAATGGGTCGATTGGTTCAATAACCGCAGGCTTCTTGAGCCCATCGGGAATATCCCGCCTGCGGAAGCCGAAGCACGATACTACGCCTCGTTGGAAAATCCTGGGATGGCAGCCTGACTTAAACCAAAAAGCCTCCGGCAAACCCGGAGCGGTTCAACCGCTTGACGCGCGCGCCTTCCTCCCCCGTCGTCCAACAGCTAAGTTGCACCCCATTAACTGCGAGTAACCGGGGGGCTTTGCCGTGGCGCGTTTGTTTATTTCCTACAAGCGGGAAGAGCATGATTATGCCTTCGCCGTCCGGCAGTGGCTGATCGACGAGCAGGCTTGGTCGTCGGAGGATATTTTCGTCGATGCTGGTCACTTACATGCCGGTGACGACTGGGAAAGAAAATTGCTCGCCGAGGCGGAGGCAGCCAACGTTATCCCGTTTCTTGCCTCTGATATGTCGCTTGACACCAACTCGTTCTGCTATCGCGAATTGCGGCATGCGACGGGCGACATCTTGACCGTCACGATCAAGGGCGTCGCGCCAGACGACTCCCGTTTTCAAAGAGCGATCCCTGACCGGGCGAAGATGCGCTAGATCGCAGCGCTCGATCAGCAGCCAACCGACGCGTTCAGTTTCGCGTCTCCCCGCGATGGGCGAACTGGGGCAATCGCGCTCAACCGCAAACAGGTTGAAAGCATCGGCGCGGCACTGCGCGAACTCGGCGTCGCCCCCAACAGTTTCACCTGGAATAAGTCGCTTTCCGGCCCATACCCAGGGTTGCGGCCATTGATGGAAGGTGACGAAGCGATCTTCTTCGGCCGAGACCTCGAAATCCGCGACGGGCTGACGGCCATCAACGAACTACGTGCGACCGTGACGAAGCGCGCGCTGGTGTTCCAGGCCCCGTCGGGTGCCGGTAAATCATCATACTTGCGCGCTGGGCTCTGGCGGCGGTTGCGGCAGCAGCCCGGCTTCACGCCGCTGGCCATCGTGCGGTCGGCAAAGGGTGTAGTGCGCAACGACGAATGGGGGTTTGCGGCCGGACTTTTCGATGCGCTTGCGCGGTCGGACCGGCTCGGAAAGAACCTCAGCTTGACGCTTAGCGAAATCGAAGACCGAGCGAAATCCGACCTTCCCGGACTGCTGGCCCAGTTTGCCGACGCCGACGCGGGACCTGCTGGGCGGCGCATCGATCAAGCCGAGGAAATGACCGCGCTTTCGCCCGAGGACGATGCCGAACTCGACCACTTCCTGGCCCAGGTGTTGGAACCGCGTCCAAGCCTCGATATCCGTCTCGTGTTGACCGCCCGTGACGACAGCGTCGACGCCACGCTGGCCCGCTTGGCCAAGGCCGGCCTCCCGCAGGACCAGTTCGAGACGCAGCGCCTTCACCGTTTACCGCCAACTCGCTTCGACGACATTATCACCGGACCAGCAAAGGCGGCCGAACGATCGGGATGGCCGCTGACGATCGAGCCGCAACTCGTCGACGCCTTGGTGACACTGGCGACGCACTACCCATTCTCGCATTAGCGATGCAAAGGCTGGTATCGAAGCATCGCGCGCAGGATGGACGCATCAATTTGCAGCCGAAAGACGCCGCCAAATTCGTCGAACGCGCGGTCGCCGATGCGACGGCTGAGGCTTTGGCAAGGGCCGGCATGACCGCCGGGGACCTGCGCCGCCTTATCATTCCTCGCCTCGCTACTTGGGACCCGCAAGCCGGCGCGGAGGGCGCGGCCAAGTGGCAAGTTGCGAGTGCCGCCGATCTGTTCGACGGTGACCTGGCGGCGCTTGCCAAACTCGCCGACGCACTCGTCGATCAGCGGCTGTTGACCCTCACCATGACAGAAAGCGGCGCAGTTTACGAAGTCGCGCACGAGGCGCTGCTGCGCGTCGCGCCGCTTGGCGACCTGGTATTCGAGCGCCGCGAGAATTTCGAACAGGCACGTGTTCTGAAGATTGAAGCACGCGACTGGTTCGCGGCCGGTCAAATCGAAAGCCGTCTTGGCCGGTCAGGCGACCGCCTGAAAGATGCCGATGCGTTACTGCTGGATGAGGACTTCGGTAACGATCTGAAAAGGTCAGGTCAAGATATCCAGGCCTACGTCGATGCGTGCAAAAACAACGAACGAACGCAGTTAGACAAGCAGCGCCGCATCATCGGTCGCGCCTTCGTCAAGCCAGCCCTTGCGGCTTTGGAGGACGGCCTCTCAGAGCATGCACTGCGCCTTGCCGCCGCTGGTGCTCTGCTCGCGGAGGACGCCGGGCTAGATTTGGTTCCCGAATTGTGGAGTCCGATGGCCAAAGCCATCACAATGATCCGCACGGGTCACGTTTTCAAATGGCACGAGAAGGCTGTCTACGTCACGGCCTTCAGCCCTGATGGAAAACGCGTGGTGACGGGCTCAGGCGACAATACGGCTCGTCTTTGGGATGCCTCGACGGGTGCGGAGATCGCCGTTTTGAATGCCCACGCTGGCGGGATCCATGCCGCGTCGTTCAGCCCTGATGGAAAATGCGTGGTGACGGGCTCAGACGACAATACGGCTCGTCTTTGGGATGCTTCGACGGGTGCCGAGATCGCCGTCTTGAATGCCCACACTGGCGGGATCCATGCCGCGTCGTTCAGCCCTGACGGGAAACGCGTGGTGACAGGCTCATCCGACAACACGGCTCGTCTTTGGGATGCTTCGACGGGTGCCGGGATCGCCGTCTTGAATGCACACACTGGCGGGATCCATGCCGCGTCGTTCAGCCCTGATGGGAAACGCGTGGTGACGGGCTCAGGCGACTACACGGCAAAAATTTTTGACGTTTCGCGCAGCGAGGCGATCACCCGCGGGCGGGCTCATGTGCTGACGGCAGCACTTGCCCACGGCATCGGCTCGCGCACAGACCCGGAGCGCGCGGATTTGCTGATGGACGGACTGCCTGATGACGACATGTTCGGCTTGGCTTTAGCCAAAATAGGCCTAACCGCCGATGACCCCGAGCTTCAGGAGGTGATTGCCGCTTTGCATGCGCCGTTGCACCCGAACTGTTACCTCTCGCCGACGCAAATGGCCGAGACGTTCGGGCTCGGAGACGAGGCCTCATCCGCTGAGGGCGCCGATGGCGACGATGGTGTATCGTCGACTGATGCAGCTGAACGGGACCTTGGTGGGCAAAACGCCTTTCAGGCTGAACGGGTGAATGCGGACGATCTCGTCGGCCAAACCTACGTTGAAACCCACCAGGGTGTCGCGATCTTCCAGCTTCGGGACGGCCGCTACCATGTGGTGTCGAATTTTGCGGTCTCGACCCTAGACGCGGCCCTCGCCGCTGCTGAAGCGATCGGCGTTGCCGTCGAGACTTGAGAGACTGCAAGTTGCCGATCAACACTGCGGGTTCAAACTTCTCGCACGTTTGATCGGCAACACGTTGCTTTTGGGCGAGGTCGTCTTGTCAACCAGAGCCGTCCATTGCTGCATCATCGACCGCCGTTCATCGAGATATTCAGCTTGATTATAGCTGGCGCGAACCTAGTTGGGATCCGCGTGACTACTCACGCCCGGTCCTGCAACCAAACCAAATTCGACGCCTAGTCGCGCTCCACGCCAAGCACCGCTTCCAGGTGCCGTGCCCATAGCTCGATCATCTCGCGCTTTTGCTGCACGTAGCGGGCATGGTTGTAGTGTTTGCCGGTGACACTGCCGCCCTTCGCTGTCAGATGGTTGAACAGCAACCCGAGAAACTGATCGGGGAAGCCAGCATTGCCAAGGAACGTCGCGACGGTTTTCTTGCTGTCATACAACTGCACGTCGGCAATGCCGAAAAGGGAACCATCCTTTACCCGCGCCCGCTCAACGATCTTCGAAAAGCGATTGGGGTTTAGCGGGCCGTCCGCTCTTTCTGGTTCGCTGCGCCCAACGCGCTGGGCGCTAAGCCCGCGTGTGCGGTGGTCCAAGACCATTCCAGCGCGATCTGGAAATACGAAGGCGCTGTGGGGGTACATCTCACACGCTTGCTGCAGCAACTCAACCGCCAGCTTGGGAAGCGGGACAATGTGCTCAACCCGGTTCTTCGATGTCGTCCGTTCAACGGTGGCCGTCGGATGGAGCGCTTCTAACGCAAGCCGGTCTTTGCGCAACGTGGCGATTTCCTTGGGTCGCTGGCCGAGAACGAGGCACAGCTTCATCGCGACGCGCGCGCTTTCAGTGGCGCGGATCGAGCCGAGGCTGTCCCACAGCTTGCGTGCCTCGTCATCGGAAAGCACCCGTTCGCGCGGCGCTTCCTCAAACCGGCGTTTCACGCCTGCTGAGGCGTCCCGGTCAAGCAAGCCTTCCGACATTGCCCATTTGATTACCGCGCTAATAAGAGCTTGGTATCGGTTTGTCTCAGTCTTGGCGCCGCGCTTAGCGATCTCGTCCAGCGCCGCCGTGACGTTGACGCGCTGGATGTCGGCAAATTTGAGCTCGCGGAACCATGCGGGAATGTTCTTGAGGCGAAGCTCGCTGCGAGCGAGGTAGCTGTCCGCCCGGTCTTGGCGGCGTTTGAATTCGATCCACTGCCGGGCGAGGCCTTCGAACGTGTCACCATTGCGCCGGTCCTGCTTCTCGCCAGCGGGGTCCCTCCCGTCCGCAACCGCGTTCAGAGCTTGGCGCGCGCGCAAACGCGCATCCTTGAGCGACATTGCTGGATAACTGCCAAGTATCAGGCGTCGCCGCTTGCCATCCGCCGCGCGATAGTATCGCAGCGCCCAAGTTTTGTTTCCTTCGGCGGTCACGCGGAGCGCCAAACCATTCGCACCCGCAACGGGGTAGTCCGTGCGCTTGCCGTCTTTCGCCTTGGCGTGTTCGCAAGCTTTGTCGCTGGTGATGCTCATGCTGCTTGGCTCTTCTATTGGCCCGCCTCGTTAAACGCGGGGGTCCCACTGGGGTCCCAAAAATGTTCGGCTTCTCCAGGTTCTCGTTGCACGCTAGCAGACGATAGCTTTGACTTAAATAGCTGATTTTATGATGTTATATTGATTGGATGACGTCCAGCAATGTCCGGGCTGATCCGATCTGGAACCGATTGAAAATCGCAGTGTCGCTGGTTCAATTCCGGCCTTGGGCACCACTTCTTTCCCCGATAAAATAACGCGTTCGAAGCAGATTTCGCGCTGATGCGGCGGGCAGTTCAAATTTTGTTGGGGCACGCACAGAGCACCTGATAATTGGACCATCATCCGCGGCTGGGCCGATTGCCCACTGATTGCCACACGCCTCGTCTTCCGGCAAAACGGTTCGCGTCATATCCAGGTGCAATGAAAGCAGCGAGGTCGACAACTCGTGCGGCTTTCGAGGCCACGTCATCCCGGAGTATGTCCTATGATCATCCAGAACATAAGCCCAGAATGGCACCGGCGACTGCTTGCATTCGTCATTGCCTTGTTCATCGCGAATACACCCGTTCGCGCAAGCGACTTCGCCGACATGTATTCAGCCGAGGTGCTGGCCGCAGATGCCCCACGCCTCGAAAACGCGGTTCGAAAAATCTATAGCATTGGCATCGCGCCAACGCTGACGGCCAAAGAGAAGGCGGGGCTGGACTCCGTGACGTTTCAGTTTCCAATGCCGCAGCCTGGCGACGACCCGCTGAACTTCTATGCGACGACGGATGCCGAGGGGCGACCTCTTGTGGTCATGCCGATTCTGTCGCTCAAAGCCCTGGAGGATATGGCCACCGCCTACGCCTGGGTCCAACAGCGCGGTCTACGCGCGTCGACCATCGACCTTTATTACGCCATGCTTCGCCACCGCGCGCCGGACCGTTTTCTCGGCGGTCGATATCGCGATATTCTCACCGCTTTGGCGATCCCCAAAAATGCGAATGACGATAAGGCCGTCGATCGGCTATCTCTGTCACTGCGCAACGAAGCCTTCGCATTCATCCTGGTCCACGAACTCGGCCACGTCCTCTACCGGCACAAGGGGTATGGCGAGATCACACGACAGCGGGCGCGCGACGATGAGGCGCAGTCCGACCGGTTCGCACTTGATGTGTTGGCGCGCAGCGCAACGCCGCCACTTGGCGCCGTGCTCTACTTCCAGGCGCAGGTCTACCGGTTTCGACACCGGGGCGAGTTCCCGACCCCGCTCGCGTTCGACGACTACCTGATGACGGTGGCAACGCATCCGATGACAGTCGACCGGATCGACGCCATGGCGCGCTACATATCGGGGCCGCTGGCCGACCGACGTGGACGCGAACGTGCGATCTGGGTGGGCATTGGCCAACAGCTTGGCCAAGTTGGGGATCTTCTGCGCGATAACGATCTCGCCAGCTGCATTGCCAAGGTCGCGGCCGAGGCGCCATGGGACGTGCTTGTGCCGCAAAAGTCGGACCAGCGAGGCGCGATGGAACTGGCCTGCCGGTAGCCGAAGAGGCCTCCCGTGGAACTGGAAGGAATAGTAGGGCAGTCGGTGCAACGGGCACCCGGTTAAGACGCCCCAATCTCTAGTTCGCGCGCCCGGTCAGCGCCAGCGGTCGGCGTCGGCCATCCCCGAGCGGTTACGGCTGTATTGGGGTGACAACTCGCGAATGAACATAATGCCCACCCGCCGCTCGTATTGATGGCGCACTTCGCAATAGGCGCATCCGGGCAGATGATCGACGACGAGCCGGAATTGGATGGTCAAAGGCACGGCGTCCAAAAGCTCGAGCAGCGCGCCGGTTTCCGAAACGTTCATGACAATGCACGAAACGCGCGGCCGGGTCGCCATTTCCACCCACGCATAAGTGCGGATGGTACGGCGGCCGAATTGGCGACGCTCGTGGTTCTGCATACTCATACCTTCGGCATTAGCATCAAATTTTTAAAACAACCGCCAAAAGTCGCCCGCAATACTGTTCAAATTGTTTGCAAGTGGCAGCCGTTGGATCGCCAACAGCGCGCAACCACCAGCCCGTCGCACGATGCTTTTCCTCGGGACGACCATCATACGAGCAGGCTAAGCTGACCCCATATTCAGCGAGCGGGGCATTTCCGGCGTGGCCAAGATTTTTATCAACTACCGGCGGGCCGAGAGCCTGAAGGATGCGCGGCATTTGGCCAAGCTGATTGATGCAGGGCCGTTCCGGGGCCGCATTTTCATTGACCTCAAGGGGCTCGACGGCGCGCCCGACTGGCTGCACGAGTTGGAGCGTCAGGTCGCCTCCAGCGACGCTATGATCTCGATCATCTGCCCCGATTGGGCCGAGGTGCGCGATGCCGACGGCAAGCGCCGGATCGACAATGACAAGGACTTTGTCCGCTTCGAACTGGCCGAGGCGTTTCGGCGCAACATCCCGGTCATTCCGGTGCTGGTCGATGGCGCTCGGATGCCAAAGGGTAGCGAGTTGCCTGACAACCTGCTGTATCTGACGCGACCGCAGGCGGAACTGCTGCGCGCCGAAAGTTTCGATGCCGATTGCGCCAAGATCGCCAAACGGGTGCAGGCCGAAATCGCCGCCCGCCGCAAACGGGGCGTGCCGGGGTGGGCGGCAGCAGCAGCCGCGTTCGCGGCGCTGACGGGCGGGATCGCTGCTGGCCCCACCGTCATGGAACGGGCGGGCCTGTATCAGCCGCCAACCGGCGATGGGGCAGCGTTCGGGCAAATTGCAAGGCTCCGAGCCGACCTGTCCGATGCCGATGCGGCAGCACGGTCCGCGCAGACGGCGCGTCTCAAGGCCGAAGCCGAAGTCGCCCGGATGATGACCGAGATCGCCCGGCTGACGACCGCCAGCGATACAGCGCGCAAACAAGCCGACGAAAACCGCACCCTGGCCGACAACCGCGCCAAGGAGATCGCGAGCCTCAAATCGGCAGCGGAGACGCTCGGCAGGCGTGCGGAGTCAAGCGAGACCGCCCAAGCCGAAGCCAAGCGGTTGGCCGAACTGCTCGCCGCCGCCGAGACCGCGCGCGACGCAGCGAGTGCCAAGGCCGAGGACCTCGCCAAGCAAGTTGCTGCGCTGGTCGGCAAAGTTTCGGAACTCACGACTGTCGCCGCCATTACCAAGAAGGTGACGGACGCGGTCAAAACCACGCAAGCGCCTTTGCCGATGTCGACATCGGCGCTGTTCGCCCCTGGCACCGTCTTCCGCGATTGCTACGACGACGATCCGGTGCGCAATCGCGCCTGCCCCGAGATGGTGGTCATCCCAGCGGGCAGCTTCACGATGGGGTCGAGCGATGGAGCGGACGACGAGAAACCGCCCCATAAGGTGACCATCGCCAAGCCATTCGCCGTTGGAAAATTCGAGGTCACGTTCGCCGAATGGGAGGCCTGCGTCTCCGGTGGCGGATGCAGGAGCAATCGCGCCCCAAAAGATAGCAGCTGGGGCAAAGAACGGCGTCCGGTGATCAACGTGAACTGGACCGACGCTCAAGAGTATGTGACGTGGCTGTCAAAAAAAACCGGCAACACGTACCGGCTACTGAGCGAGGCTGAATGGGAATACGCAGCGCGCGCCGGCACGACGACAACGTATTCTTGGGGTGACGGCATCGGGAAGGGTAACGCCAATTGCGCCGGGTGCGGTAGCGAGTGGGACAATAAGCAGACCGCGCCGGTTGGCTCATTCAAGCCGAACGCTTTCGGCCTTTATGATATTCACGGCAATGTTTGGGAATGGTGCGAGGATGCCTACGGTTCGTCTGACCGGCTTCTGCGTGGGGGTTCGTGGTTCAATGCTCCCGACGACCTCCGCTCAGCCAAAAGCAGCATCGGCCTTCTCGACCTCCGCAGCGACGTCATCGGTTTCCGTCTTGCCAGAACGCTCTAACCTCTTATCTTCTTTACATCCTTACGGACTCGCCACCGTTAGCGCAGCCCGAACCGGTCGATAAACGCCGCGACCGCAGCAGACGTGTCGCCCGCAGTCTTGGGACACGACGCGGGGATGCGGTCGGGCGGTAGCAGCCGTGGCCGGGCAGCGTTCATGCTGATGACGGCCTTGTTGCGGATCGCGCGACAGACATCGTGAGCCGGGTCAGCCTCAGGAATCGGCGCCTGCTCGATGGCGTCGAGCACCCGGCCCATGGTCTTGTTGTCGGACAGGAATGCGCGGTCGCCCACGCGGCACGCGTCCCGTTCCAGCCCGTTGGTGAGGTTGCGCCAGCCAACCAGCATCGCGATGTTGTCGTCAACGCTGGCGCTTTCCCCAGCGCACGCAGCAATGGCGCAAACCTGACTGTCGAACGTGGATACAGACGCGGCCCCGGTCGGGATCACCAGCGACGGGCAGAGCTTGCGCACCGGGTCAACAGGTGCCGCCACCACCGGCGGCTCGACAGATGCAAGCACGGGCGGCGCAGCCGCCGGCGTCGGCGCAGCAACCGGAGCCGGGACATGCACGGGAACCGGTACCGTTTGCGTCTGAGCCTTCGGCGCTTCCGCCGCAGCGACCGGCGTCGGCGTCGAGGACTGCGGAGCAGAAGACGGTTTGCCTAATGCTGCCTGCCGTTTGCGCTCTTCGTCCAGCTGGATGTCATTAGTGTAAAAAGTCCGGCAGGCCCAAGATTGATATGTTTCATTTCCGGAGCGTTCCGCCGCGATTACAATCGCTGGACAGCCGGCGGCTTTATTTGTCGCGCTCGCCACGAACAAGGCGCAAATCACGCTGCCAACAATAAAGACTGTCCACGCTAGCGGACTGGTGGCATTCGAATGATCGGGTTTAGGTTTAATGATATCGAGGTCCATCGCTACTTCCCCTTGAATTGACTAATGCCGTCCGAAAGGGAGGTCAATCCCTGCTGGAAAGCCTGTTCGCGTTTGGCCACGACCTCCTGCAAGCGCGCAGCGGTACATTTGCCCATCAGCACGTTGCGCCAGGTATTGAGGCGGCCATGGTTCTCTTCAATCAACGTGAAAACGCGATAGGTCGCCTCCTTGCATTGGGGCACCTCCTTGTTTTCGGCGATGGTCCGTTCGAGAATAAACGCAAGGCTGCGGCGGATACCCGGACCGGCCAGCACGCCGATGGCCCATTCATCGCATTGATCGAGGCGACTGGTTGCGGCGAACCAATCCCGAACCCAACGGGCAGCTTCTCGCGTATCACGGCCATTCGCGCAATCGGCAAAGGCTTTCATTTCCGCATTGGGGATTTCAGTTTGCGGAATGGGATCGGGTTTCATGTTGCGATAGCCCAATTCGCCAAACGGCCCCGCACGGTCAGGCGCCTCCCGCGTCGGGGCAAGATCGGGTGCTTGCTGACAAGCCCCCAATGCCGCAATGGCAGCACATGCGAACGCGAGCCATCCGATACGGGTGAATAAACCGGTGAGTGTCATGGCACCTTTTGGGGCGCGCTGGCGGGTTTGGGCTCCTTGCCGACGGATGTTGTTTTGGCTGTCGATCCGCCCGCAGCAGCGCCGGGCTTGTCATCGGCTTTAGGAGCCACGAGCTTGCTGGCTTCGATCCATCCGACCTGCTTGCCAGCGCGGACAAAGGCATACGCGGGCAGAGCCGCCACATCGGCGGGGGACGCCTTTGCTTTCCCGACTTGCTCTACGGCGGCCACAGCCGGAGTTGCGGGTTTGCGCGCGAGCACGTCGACGAGTTCCGCATCCGCAAGTTTGCGCAAAGCCTGCGAATTGGGGAACGGGCGGGCGATCAAATCACTGCGCGGCTTGACGGCCATGGTCTCGAGCGTGGCCAGACCATTGCCACTGACCATAGCGAACAACCCCGACTTCTTGGCCTCGTCAGGGTATTCGACATACGGGCCAACCCGTGAGGGCCGCAGCCACACGTGCTCGCTGCGCCCGTGGATCGCATACCGGCTCCATCCGGTCGGCAGGCGGGCCGTCTCCTGCAGGGCAAACCAAGGTTCGATCAGGAGCGTCTGATCGCTATCGGTCAGAGGAGCATCATAGGCCGCGTCGAGCCCTCCAAACGACGGCGACGGCGGATCGAGAGGAAGCACATCGGGAATAAACGACGCCACATCCACCGGGGTCTGGGCCTCCAAGTTGAGATCGGTCGCAACTTCGCGCGCCAGCGCCTGGGCATCCCCAACAACTTTTGCAGAGAGCTTCCCCCCCGCTGAACCGGGCCACGAAGCAATGACGGCACCGGTGGACCGCTCGATCAGCGCGACGCCGTCGATGGCGTCGTCGCCGAGGCTGCCTTGGGCGATCGCCGGTATCGCCGCAATGGGGCGTCGGACAGCGGCGGACTCAATGGCGACGGGCAGGGCGTATTCCGACGACAGCGGCTCCAGCGCTTTGGCAAGCGTTCGACCAGCGGCCAGCGTAGCGGGAGTAAACGCGGGACCAAGGACGACAGCAAAAACCGGGTCGACCGGCTTGGCGATTTTGCCGGGTTTGTCGGGATCGGCAACGACAGCCTTCGGCTTCAATTGCCCGAGCGCTGTCCGAAGGCGATCCCCGGCAACCGGAATTTGTGTCTGCCGCCAAGTTGCCAGCGACCGGGCATCGTTGCCCGCGAGTTCGAATGCGACGAGGTGACCTTTGTCGGCAAACACCATGCGATAGATCAGGCGTTCGCCGTCCGTCGTGCCGAACGCCTTTGGGCCGTTCAGATCGGCGGCCCCCAGGCGAACCAGTCGATCGTAGACAGCCTTCGTCAGGCGGTCGAGCGAACCACGCCCGGGTGCCTCGCGCGGTTCGGTATCGGCGATGCTGGCAGACAAGACGCCAACGCGCGTTAGAAGCCGGAGAGCTTCAAGCAGGTCGCCCGACGCCTCTAGTTCGGCAGCCTTTTTGAGGCCATCATAGATGCGGGTGCGGGACGACAGGGTAATGGCTGGGTCGGAACCGCCCGCGCGCAGCTTAGATGCAACTTGAGTTAAGGTCGTCTGAGCTTCCACCAGCGTCGTGAGCACGCTCGCAGGTGCCGGGCTGGCCGCCGCCCGCACGAACAGGTCGTCAATCGGTGTGGTCGGCTCTGCGGCACGGGCCGTCGTCGTGGCAGCGATTGCCAGCATGAGAACCGCAATCAAGCGAGTGAGTGACATCATACCAGCCTCGCTAATTTGTAACCCGCTTCTTGTCAGGGTTGAAACGCTGCTGTGTGCTGGTTACCTGATCGACACTGGAACCTAAAGCCTTTTCGAGTTCAAGTACTTTACGGTTTTTGGCAACGTTTTCAGCGCTGTTTCCAAGGTCTATAACTTCTAATTCAATGGTTTTAATTTCTCTTTCAATGACAGCAAGCTGATTGGCATAAATTTTTAGAACACTCTGCGTTCGCGAAACTTCCGCATCACATTCTTTCGCTTCGCTGATAAGTTCCGCAAGCGTCGCGTTGCTGTAGCCTTTTTCTTTGCCGCGAGCAACTTTCTCCTTGCTGAGATCACATTGAGCCCATGAATTTCTTACCGCTGCCCCGTATTCGCTATTCTTCTGCGCAATCCCCGACCATTTCTCAAGTACATCTTTTCCAAGGCCTATACGCCCCTCAAGACTATTGAATCTTTTGCTAAGCTCAGAAATTTTGGCGTCAAGCTGGTCTTGTGTTCGCCTCGGATCACCAGAAGGGTAGCCTGATGTCGCAACAGGGGCAGTTGGCGCCGCCGCCGATGCGGCGGGGGCTGCTTTGCGTGCAGCAGGTGGCTCGCTCCCCGTCGTGGTCGATTGCTGCGCATTAGCGCTTTGAGTGATCGCAATAAAAACGAGGCTGAAGGTCAACTTGCGCATCGCACGCTCCATTGGCCCGGCATTTGGTTGGCGGACCCGATAAGATGATTTGCTTCTTAATTTACATTTCCGGGGCACATTTTGCGAAGACTTTCACGATCTTCATCGTAGGCGGCTAATTCAGAATTTAATTTCTTTCGTTCCTCGCCGCAGACCTTTGTCAGTGAGGGTCCTGTCGGTTCCTTACAGCTGTCATTAAGAATTGCAGCGAGGCGACGGGTCTCGGTTTCTTGCCGGGCAATACTCTGCAATACGCTCGGAACTCCGCCACATTTTCCAGCGGCAATGATGTCATTAAGTTTTCCACGAGCAACGTGAAATTTCAGAGCGGCTTCGCGCGCCTGACTGACCAAGGTACGAACACGGTCGATGTCCTTATCGATGTCGGAAATTGCAGATTGGTCGTTGGCGTCGCGGCGCAGATCGTCGAGTGCCGAGGGCGGCTTGGGTGCAGGGGCGGGTTCAATCGCGGGGGCGGGGGCCGGGCCAGACGGCGGCGGCGGCGTTGTTTGAGCAAACAAGGCCGCAGCCGTGAGGCACGTGGCAGCCACCACCGCGAGAACAGCGAGAACCGGTTGTGAAACGTGTACAGACATCGACTGCTCCATGAATGTGCGATCAGTCCGCCTGTTGAATTTTGGCGGCCGCGATCGCATTGGCAGGCTGAGAAATGCGGATAAACAGAACGTCGCCGATATGGATCGACTTGGACCACGCGGTATCCGAGGGGAAGTCGGTGCGGTAGGCCGTCAGACGGTCGACGTCGACAAAGACGGTATCCTTGGCCCCACAATTGGAGCGGGGTCGGAAATCTTCCATGGGAATGGCCGTGTATTTGACAGGCAACTCGGGGAAGTGTTCGCGCAGTGTGTTGGTTGCGGCGACCGCAATGCCGGCCGGGAACGCGGATGCCGTGTCGCCCTTGAAGCGCGAATGGAGAATCTGGGCTTCGACGCCGGTTGCTTTCCAGCGTTTGGCGGCGCGCCCGATTGTTCCGATCGCATCGGTGAAGCCTTGCGTCAGCCAGGGGGCCTTGGGTGGCATGCGATAGGCAATGCAGACGGGGAGGTTTTCGCTCAAATGCTCGACCTTGCCCAGTTCCAGGCGGCGCTCGGCTGAAGCGATCTGTAGCCCCCCGCTGTTGAGGTCGTCGCGGATCGAATTCGTTTCAAGCCTTGGTGCCGTCGCGCACCCCGCGAACAGCAGTACCCCAGCCAACGCAGCCATTGGAGCGGCGGCGCGTCTGACAAACCTGCAGCAACTGTCGGAGGACTGACGCACTGAACGGTTCCAGCTAATCGTTACGCTATTGCCGCTGGCTGATTAGCCGGTCTGTTTGGGTTGAATGAGCCAATTGCCGTCTACCTGACGGCAGCCTTCGAAGGTGCCGTCTTCGGCTTTCGTGCCGTTGGTGGAAATCTCGTAGGACATAGGTCGACAGGTCGTGCGCATGTTCACGTCGCTGGCGATCACTGTCCCGTTGGCCGTGTTGTTAGGATCAATCGCCGGAGGTGCGGACAAAATTGTGCCTGCGTCCGGGGCTCCTGAAACCTTCATAGCGGAAACAGGAACAAAGCCGAGCGCCACGTCATTACGCGCCACGAGATACCAAGGCTGGCCTGGGACCCGCCCCCACACCATGACCTCTTCACCAGCGGCAAGCTTTCCGAGCTGTGTTGTCGAACTTGCGGGTCCAGATGACAACGGTGCGCCCTTTGCCGTGCGATAGGTCTTGCCGATCAGTTCGAGTTCGTTGACCGCTTGAACGTTGGATGTGCGCTTGAGCCGGGCGGGGCGAACTTCAGCGCGACCATCCTGCGCAGTATAACTGGCAGACGCGGTCTTGTTGGCATTCGTCCAGGTGTGGGTCTCGCCCGATTTGGCCTGCGAGAGGCCAAGCGCCATTTTCTGATGGACGATTTTGCGATCGCCTTCCGAAAGCGATTTACCAATCTCATAGCCCACCATGCCACCGATGGCGCTGCCCAGAATGGCCCCGACGATCATGCCGCCGCGGCCGCCGATCTGGTTGCCAATCACGCCGCCGACAACGGCACCCGTGGTCATGCCAGCCGCCTGGCCCATGTGCTCTTTGGACATACCGGCGCAACCTGTCAGTAGGCTAGCGCCAAGCACGCACGTCACCGTAATCCGAAACGCGGAATTCGCACTCATCCCCACGGCCCTCGACACAAAAAATTATTAAAACATCGTACACACCCTGCCTAAACGTACCATCGCACTTAAACTGGCGCAAACATGAAAAGCGAAAGCTGTTCGAAGAAAGACCCGCTTGATTGACATGCGTCAACATCCAGCGGATCGGCAATCAGCAAGAGAACCGCAGGTGCAGTCCTAAACGCACAAGGCAATGGAGAGAATCTGGCTCGCTTAGATCCAAGGCTCCGTAATGGACCACATCAAACCGCAGCGCAAAGGCAAGCGCCATGAGTGGTTCAAGTCGTTTATCCGCCTAGCGTAACGACTGCCACAAGACGAGCGCTGCGTCTCTGCCATCGACCTGCAACGCATTGACATTGACGAGTGCTTGACGCGCGCAAAGCTGTGGCGCTGACGAACGTCGCACCTGAGTGCTGTCGGGAATAGTGTAAGCGGTTTTCCCGAGATAAGCGCTGCAAACAAAATGGTTAGGGCCTGTCTTTGATTCAATCAAAGTCGGACAGACCCTAGACAGGCGGGCCAAGCTCGATCTGCCGGGGGAGACCGCTGAACCAATCGCGGCCCACCATTGGCGAAGCGGCAGGTAATCCTCAGTACCGTTGCCGACAATGTTGCCGACGATCCCGAAAGCTTGAGCTGCCTGCCCGGCTACCCGCCCGCAGTAACAAGTTACATCCATACCATTGGTTCGAGTAGAGCCGCACACAGTTAAAGTCTTGGCAGGTCGATAAGCCCGTGACAGCAGAACTGAAAACATGGGCGCTACGCTTGGAGCGTCCTAGCTTCGGGCCCAATTGCGGCAAAGGCTTTTGGCGTCGCGGTCAATCCAGACTGTCAGGTTTGTGTTGAAATCATCGACAGCCATCAATGTACGGGTGAGTGCGCGATCACCGGCAAGGCACGTGAGCACGCTGGCCCACGCCCGGTTGCCTTTGTCGGGATAGGCAGCCATCAAGTGCTCAACCCCCCGTGTCATCAAGGGCCAATCTTTGGAGACCAGTTTGAAAAGTGTGAGTCCATATTGACCTCGCAGCGCCTGATTGTAGATGCGCGGATAGGCATTCGCTCGCCCTTTGCCGGGCGATTGGGAAACGACCCACTTGGCGTAACCGTCAAGTTTTGCGGCAACACCGCCCCATTTTGTGAAATAATAGCTCGCGGCCAGAACAGGCAAATCGATGTTTTCTGGATACAGGGTAAGCCCCTCGGCAACGGTAGACTTGAGCTCGGCTTCACTGACCCTAAGAAAGATCTGCGTTTCAACCATCAGATTGTACCAATATGGGTCTTTGGACCCTTTTGCTTTATTGGTCAGCAAATAAGTCCGGACCTCGTCGACCTTGGCTCGGTCGAATTCGACCCCTTCGACCGGTGCCAACGAGACAAGCGCTTCACGCAATGGACTGGCATGGGCGCTGAGCATGTTCGACGCCGTGAAAACGATCGGCACGGCAGAATCCGGATACTGCTCCTGCCAAGCGATATACTGGCCTCGTAGGAGCCGCGCGTCGCCTCCAAGCCGCTCTTTGACCTGCTCATGATACAAGATGCTTGCCATTCGGCCATCAGCTGTAACAACCCGGCGCGAGGTAAAATAGTCGATCAGCGGCACCGCTTTGGTTGGCAAGTCCATGTGTTGAGACACGTGGATTGAAATTGCGTGAGAAAACAACTCTCCAATCATATTTTTTTGGATAGCATAAGCTAAGTTTTGCTCTCCTTTTACGTAGTCATCGAAAGTCTTCTTAAGTGGCTCGACCAGCTGGCCATTTTGTATCGACGGAGTCGATGCTCCAGGAGTTGCGAGAAGCGCTGTAGTGGCTAGTATGATGATGGCAAAACGTTTCATTGGCATGTCCTCAAGATAGACCTTAATTCCGCTTGGCTTTTTTGAGGGGCTGGGTCTTGGCGCTCTGAGCCCAGGCACTACATCTATCGAAATATTCGATCTGACCCCAAATAGCGGCAATCGGGCGGCCCTTCATTTTCTGGAACATATCTGCCGCAACCGCTTGGTCTCCGATCGTGCAGGCTATCCACCCTAAGTTCTGGAAAGACCATTGCACCGGATAACGCTGCGCAATTTGTTTAGCGCCCGATTGAAATTTGCTGGGGTCCATCATAAGATCACCGAACATTTCCGGTCCGAGCCATTTCGCAGCAGCCCAATAAACGCGCGTGTAATAGGCTGCTGAGCCTTAGCTGGCAGCTCGAATACCCGCTAAGTGGGCAATGGCCGCGACATCTCTCACGGGGGTTTGGGAACTAGCCAGAATAGCCTCGGCGGCTCCGGTGTAGATATCCAAGACTAACGGAAAGCGGTTTGATCCTTCGTCGAGCAGAAGCAGGATCTCGTTTGTGTTGGCGCCTTGGCCCGCGCGAACTTTGATCATCATATAATGCCAAACGGGATTTAATTCGCGTCCGGCCTTATCGGCCAACAACACGTCCTGTGCTTCTTTCAAAAAAGACATTGGATCGGGCGGTGTTTTGAGCTTATCGTCGGGATAGGGTGCCGACATGGCAACGTGAGCCTTGTTAACGAGCATCATGGCCTTGATTGGCCCGACAAACTTCGAGCCGGGAACGACACGGGCCCACTGATCGAGGGCCGTCAAGTAATAATCCATGACGGTCATTTGCCGCCAGTTTGAATAATGCCCACCGTCGAAGCGACGGGAGGCTACGACAAGCTTAAACAATCCAGCGCCCGTCCGCTCGCCGCTCTGGCGATAGGTTTCGAGCATGTTCTCAAGCTCTTTTAGCTGCTGGTCTTCAGGCTTGAGAAGGCGATCGGCGGAATTAGCAATGCGCGACCGCTCGATGGTTTCGTCATATTCGGGAACAGCTGCGGCACCACCCGGCTCATGACCCTGAGGCCCGATATAGGGGAGGAGGCGGTCGAGCGGGCTTTTTTCGAGACGATCTGCGATACGCCAAATCAGCGGGCCGTCGTGCAGCTTGGGAACTGCGTGCGGATATGGGCCTGCAATAGTACTCATCGTTGAGCAACACAGCCCGACGAACGCGACGGCGAAACGAAGCATGGCATAATTCCCGAGCCGAGATTATCTTACGTCAGAACGATAAGTCGGCTTTTATAATTTTGCATGAATCCGCCGTGCAGCCCTCGCGTTCGCCTGCACCCACCCGAGTGCCCTTGATGAACCCACGATCAACCTAAAAATGTTTCAGCGGGTCGATCAGGGTCTAGGCCGACGAAGGGTACCTCACGCAACCCCTACTCTCCAACGCCCCTCCCCAGCGTCCTCCACCTCAAACCCTACCTTGAGAAACCGCCCGATCACGCCCATGTTCGTCCTTGCATGTTCGGACAAAGGCCCCGTCACAAACGATCCCCCGCCAGCCAACGCCATTGGAAGCAAAAGCTGATCTGCCAGATGCGGCCCCACCGGTGCGCCAACGCTCAGATATGCGCGCACCTCGTCCACCACACGCGCCGCAACCTCCTCCGCCGCAAGCTGCCGCTCGCCAAATCCGGTAAACAGCTCGGTCACGTGCTCAAACGCAAGCTCCGCCATCATGACGTTGCCGTGCCCATCCGCGCGCACCGTCCGCGCCTGCCCACAGTCCGCAGGCCAACCCAGCAGAGTCAACGCCGTCGAGACCTCGCGCTCGGCAATGAGATACGGCAACACCGACACATCGGCCCGCACCCGCTGTGAAACCAACGCGCCTGCCGTATCAATCGCCATCGGCACAAGTGACCCCGGAGCAATCTCCGCAATCCAAATCCCTCCGCCCGCTGGATAAAACCCCGGTTTGCGCAGCGAGAGTTCCACTTGTGCCCCCATTCGCGCCAACAGCGGACAAAACGCCCGCTCAAGGAAATCGAACGACGGCGCCATCATGTTATGCGTGCCGCCGGAGAGCTTCACCCGCGACGCAACATCGGCGCGCAGCAACGCAGGCAAGATCGTCTGAAACACCAGCGCCGTCGACCCCGCCGTGCCGATCGCAAATTCATACGCCCCGCCCTTGATCGCCCCCGGCTCGAACGTCAACGCGGTCGAACCCAGATGCGCCCCGGTCACGATCGCGGAACTAATCCGCTCTGCCGCCGTCACACACGTCAAATGCTGCCGCAGCAACCCAGGTCGCGACCGCTTCGCGCGTATCTTCTCAATTGCAAACGGCTTCCCCGTCACCATCGCCAACGACAACGCCGTCCGCAACACCTGCCCGCCCCCTTCTCCAGCCGATCCGTCAATAACAATCATCGCAATTCCCTCGACGCCAGAACGCGCCCCCTCAATTGTCATCCTCGGGCTTGTCCCGAGGACCCATCCCGCCCCAAGTGCGGACCGCCAATTGGTACAAAAAATAGAAACAAAAAACGGGTGGTTTAGGGCGGGTGTCCCGCCCAAGCGGGCAACGGCGGAGCCGCCACTTGAACAAGCGCGGCAGCCCACCACTAGACCGCCGCCCCAACCCTCACCCCTTCACACACACCACCTGCCGCAGCGTATGCACCACATCGACAAGGTCCGCCTGCGCGGCCATGACGGCGTCGATGTCCTTGTACGCCTTGGGCGTTTCGTCGATTACGTCGGCATCCTTGCGGCACTCGACGCCTGCGGTATCGTGCGCATGGTCGGCAAGCGTAAACCGCCGCTTGGCCTCGTTGCGCGACATAACGCGGCCTGCCCCATGCGAGCACGAGCAAAACGACTCTGCATTCCCCTTCCCGCGCACGATGAACGATTTCGCGCCCATCGAGCCGGGAATGATGCCCATCACATCCTTGGCCGCCCGCACTGCACCCTTGCGCGTCACGAGTACGTTTGACCCGAAGTGATGCTCGCGCGCGACGTAGTTGTGGTGACAGTTGACCGCGTGCTCGCCGATCTGGAACGGCGGCAGATGCGCGCGCAACGTCCGCAACACCGCGTCCATCATCGCCTGCCGGTTTTCGAACGCATACTCCTGCGCCCACATGAGCGCCTCGAAGTAATCGTCGAACCCCGACGTGCCCTCGCACAGATAAGCCAGATCGCTATCGGGCAGATTGATGAAATGCGTCCGCATTTCCTCTTTGGCCCGCTCGATGAAATACTGGCCGATCTGATTGCCCGGCCCGCGCGATCCCGAATGCAGCATCACCCAGACGGCATCGTTTTCATCCAGACACAGCTCGATGAAATGATTGCCCGTCCCAAGCGACCCTAACTGATGCATCGGCCGCTTGTGCGTAATCTTGGGATGCTTGGCTAAAATCGCGTTGTACCGCTCGTCGAGGTTGCGCCACCGCGAGGCAACCGACGCCGGCACCGTCTCCCACCCGCCCTTGAGAGACCGCCCCGGCGTCGTGACGAACCCATGCGGCACCGCCCGCTCGATATCGGCCCGGATCGCAGACAGATTGTCCGGCAAATCCTTCGCCGACAGCGAGAGCTGCCACGCCATCATCCCGCAGCCGATATCGACCCCGACGGCCGCCGGAATGATCGCGCCCTTGGTCGGGATCACCGACCCAATGGTCGACCCCTTGCCGAAGTGCACATCGGGCATCACCGCGAGCCACTTGTAAATGAACGGCAAGCTGGCCGTATTGGCGAGTTGCTTGGCGGCGAGGTCCTCGACCGGCACGCCCCGCGTCCACATCTTCACCGGCGCGCCAGTCCCCTGACCGGCATCGCCATTCCGCTCGCTCAACGTCTCATACATGCGGGCCATAATCTCGTTTCCTTCAATTCAACTTCAAACACGCAAGGAAAAAGTCGTGACGACAAGGAATTGGTGAAACACCTGCTCTACCGCTGAGCTACAGATCGCCTGCCAACGCGGCAGAAAACCTGACGGGATTTGAACCCGCGACCTGGTCATTAACAATGTAGTTCCACACGGCATTCGTCACGATTTTCGGTCATAATTCGGCGACAAGAATAGTATGAGAGACGCGACATGTTACAGATGTAGTCCCTCGGGCATTCGCCAAGTTTCGTAGTATTGATCAGCAAAGGCATGAACCCTGACTGAATTTGGTGGAAGCGACGGGATTCGAACCCGCGATGACGGAAAACCGAGGCATTACCCTTGGCCTAGTGCCGGTTTGAAATGCGCTTCCCTACTCGGCCTTCTCTGGCTGTTTCGGTGCAACTGCAAAGACCCCAGCTCCTAGCTTGCCTTTCCGCCCGGATTTTACTCCGCCGGTTATAGAACTACTTTTCTCGGGTAGCCCGCCGATCCCAGGCGGGCGCTCCCAAAGTGCGAATAGTATTGACCGGAGGAACGAGGGGTAATTTCCGTAAGACACCGGTTTGGAACGATGTAGTCCATGGAAGCATTCCCTCCGGTCAATCCCATTCGCACTTAAAGTCACTGAGCCCGGCGACAAGATTTGACGAAACATTGCCTGCTGCTCTCTGCTTGAGCTACGGCCCGCCTCGCGGCGTTCCGGCGGATTTGATCCCGCATCGTCAGGTCCATGTAGTTTCACCGGCATTCGCCAGGCACTTAAGTCATGGGGTCAAGGGGGCGAGCCCCCTTGCCTTCTCTTCTCTTGGATCACAGCTCGATCTTTTCGATCTCGCCAACCCAATGCGCCGGACCCATCCGGCCGGCTGCAAACCGCTCGATCACCCCGAACACGGCGTCGGAGAATCCCCCGACGTTCAAGATGTCGTCACGCTCCGACGCCTGCGTCGAGCCGTAGGGCTGGATGTCGATGCAGACCATTTTCGCGTCCTTGTTACGGGATTTGATCTTCGCCCACTCGGCCATCACGCCCGTCGCCTGTCCGCCCTTATGCCCATCCATCCACGACTGGTTGTCGGACACGAACACGAACAGATCGACGTCCGCCTTCTCGGCATTCAATCGCGCCAGTGGAGCCGAACAGTTAGTCCCGCCGCCACCGATCGAGGCCAGCTTCTTGGCGTTCGTCATCACGCTGTCGCGCGGGTTCAACGCCACGTCGGCCACGTCACATTCGAACGGCAACACGCGGGCCGACTTGTTCACCTGCAACATCGCAGCCGCCACCAGCGCGGCGACATCAATGCAGCGAACCGCAGACGACGCACCCTTGCGAACACCCGTCACCGGCGAGGCCATCGAGCCCGACACGTCGGGCGCAACCACCACGTTGCCGGAGATCGCCGGCACGTTGGCCAACGCGATATCCATGGCATCCTGCAACGCTTCGCGAACCGCGCCGGGCACGTCCTTGCCGGTGGCCGTGTAGGCGGCCATGAGCTGGTAGGGCAGCACGCGAGACCGCTTGATCTCGCCCTTGTCCGCCAGCCGCTTGGCAACCATTCGCGTAAACCCCGGCTCGTTGAACGCGCCGTGGCGCGCAAACGTGTTGAGGTTCATTCGCAACATCTGCCACCCCGCGCCATGCCCGATCTGGGCCCACTGCTTCGCGTTCAACTCCAGCGCCGTCAGCATCTGGAACGGAACGTCCGGCACCGGACGGGTGGGGTCGCGTTTGAAGGCCTCGAAAGCGCGCAACGCCTCCGGCAGCGCGGCCACGTCGTAAGGCTTGCCGATCAGATACGCATAGAGCGCCGTCCGGCCCGCATCAGCCGGCTTGGGGTGCACCATACGGATCACGTCGGCGAGCGACGGCGACTGGCCGACCGAGGTCGCGATGATCTGCGCGTCGCTCGCCTGCGCCAGCCACGCTTCGATCATCGCCTTGGGCCGCGAGCCGAGCGACTTACGGGCGACCGCCCCGGACCGCATGATCTGCACGAACGTGCGCAGCATACGGCCGTTATCGATCACGTGCGGAAACGCTCGGGCAAACAGCAAAGGGTCGAGCACCGACAGGCAGGCCAGCAACAGCGCCGGCATGTCCTTCATATGCCCGTTGCGGCGGGCGTAGACGGCGGTCTTGGCCAGAAATTCAGGCGAAACCTGCCCGGCCAGTGCCAGCACATCATCAAGCTGCTGCTTGGGTTCGGCGTAAAAGTTCGACGAGAGCGTTCCCGTCGCGGCGAGCTGCGCCAGTTGATGGCGCGGGGCATACCGGTACGACTTGGCCCCGGCGAAGTTCACCGCGCAAGCCTTGGGAGCCAGCGGCCCGGGAGCGGACGAAAACAGCGACTTGTTGGCCATGACACGCATCCTCTGCGATAATCTGCGGTTTGAAGATGCAGACTGATGTGCACGAGGCAGGCCAACTTGTGCGGCGAGCTCAAAAAATTAATTAAGCAATTGTTTTACAACGAAAATAATCAATAAGCGCCAATCCAGCGCCTAGCATTCAAAGAAAAGATACTATCTCAAGATAGCATATTTTATACGAGTGTCTAAATAGGACGGGTAGGTTGGGTTGGCGGCCCACTCGCCGCGTAACCCAACAACGTCCCATTCGCCCGCCGAAACTCAAGCCGGAGAATTCCAACTCCCATGAAGCGCCGCGTCGTCATCGGCTTCCTCGGCTCGACCTTGGACCAGGGCCGCAACCCGGAGCGTTGGCAGCGCTGGCGGCCGACGATCAGCCTCGTCCAGCAGCAAGACCTGATGGTCGACCGCTTGGACCTGATCCACGCCCGCATTCACGGCTCGTTGGCCGCGACCATCGAACGCGACATCAACCAGGTTTCACCCGAAACAAAAGTCCGCCGCCATGAAATGGACTTGAAGGACGCTTGGGATTTCGAGGAGGTCTACGGCGCGCTTCACGCCTTCGCGCGCGGATACACCTTCGACCCCGACACCGAGGACTACCTGATCCACATCACGACCGGCACGCACGTTGCGCAGATCTGCTGGTTCCTGCTCGCCGAAGCCCGCGTCATCCCCGCCCGGTTGCTCCAGATCACCCCGCCGCGCGGGAAGTGGGCGCACGCCGGTGGCTCTTACGGTATCATCGACCTCGACCTGTCGCGCTACGACAAGATCGCGAACCGTTTCCGTGCCGAACAGGCCGAGGCAACCTCGTTCCTGAAGGGCGGCATCGCCACCCGCAACGCCGCCTTCAACCGTATGATCGACCGCATTGAGCAGGTCGCCGTCCGCTCCAAATCCCCCATCCTAGTCACCGGCCCGACGGGGGCTGGCAAATCCCAGCTCGCGCGCAAAATCTATGAGCTGAAACACGCCCGACATCAGATCAGCGGCCCGTTCGTCGAGGTCAATTGCGCGACCCTGCGCGGCGACGCGGCCATGTCGACCCTGTTTGGCCACGTCAAAGGCGCCTTTACGGGCGCTGTATCGGATCGCCCCGGCCTGCTGAGGGCCGCCAATGGCGGAATGCTGTTCCTCGACGAAATCGGCGAATTGGGCATCGACGAACAGGCGATGATGCTGCGCGCCATCGAAGACAAGCGTTTCATGCCGGTCGGCTCCGACAAAGAAGTGGCGAGCGAGTTCCAGCTCATCGCGGGCACAAATCGCGACCTGAGCCGAGCCGTCGAAACCGGCAAGTTTCGCGAAGACCTGCTGGCTCGCTTGGCGCTCTGGACCTTCGCCCTCCCCGGCCTCAAAGCCCGTCCTGAAGACATCGAGCCCAACCTCGACTTCGAGCTGAGCCGCCACGCCAATACCGACGGCTCACAGGTCACATTCAACAAGGAGGCTCGCACCCACTATCTTGCCTTCGCCACCGCGCCGGACCAAGCCTGGAGCGCCAACTTCCGCGATCTTTCCGCCTCCATCACCCGCATGGCAACCCTCGCCCCCGCAGGCCGTATCACCATCGCCATCGTCGACGAGGAAATCGAACGCCTGCGTCACTCATGGCGCAAATCTTCGCCAGCCTCGTCTACGTCCCACAGCGATGCAAGCCTGCTCGACAGAGTCTTGAGCCGCGAACAAGTGGCAGCGATTGATCCGTTCGATCACGCCCAACTCGCAGCCGTCATTCGCGTTTGCCGCCAAAGCCGAACCCTGAGCGCTGCGGGCCGCACACTCTTTGCCGCCTCCCGCGCCGCCAAAACCACCACCAACGACGCCGACCGCCTCAAAAAATACCTAGCCCGCTTCGGGCTATCCTGGGACCAAGTCACGACCCGCGGGTCCGACCCCGGCGGCTTGCCGGTCTCGGCCTATCCAGGTGGCGGTCAGGAGGCAGAAAGGGCCTGAGACGAGATTGGGCAGGTGCCGGATTACCCAGCTGCGTACTGAAGTGTAAGTGGCTTTTGGGGCCGCGGCGTTGACCGTGAGGATAGAGCAGCAAGGCGGGGCAAAAGGCTGGCGAGTTCGAAGCGCCGGTTGAAACGGTATTGGAACTTGGCAAGATAGCGAGGCATGTAGCGGCGAGCGATTGATTTCAATGTGCCTGCGATGTCGGTCTTGAGGTTGCCGAGCACAATGTAGACCCATCGGAAGCACGCCAGCTTTTGGCTTCGAATGACGGATTTGCTGGCGTTGACGGGTTCATGGATGCAGCCCGCGCGCGTCACGGCCGTGAAGCAACTGGCGTAGTCGGACACGACGCAGGTGTCGGGCCAAAGATGGGCCTTCGCCAGGGCCTCAATGGCCTCCCGATTATGGACCGGAGTAACCCGGCAGCAGCAGCCTTAGCGGTCGCCCTCCTGATTGGTTACGATTGCTGCGACCAAAGGAACTTTGTCGGGCCCTCCACGTCCGCGCTGACCACCCTCAGGCTCGCCTTTTTCGCCGCCCAGAACCGGGTCGTCCATTTCGACCCGGCCCTTGAGAATCACACCCGCACCGTGTTCCGCCATCACGCTCATGAGCTTGTGGCGCATGAGGCTCGCCGTATCTGGTCGCACACCGAGTTGTCGCGCAGGTTCAAGGCCCGAGATCGGGTTCTTCGATTGCGTTAGAAGATACCAGCCCTGAAATCACATCGTCAGCGGCAGGAGCGTGCGCCCCAAAACAGTGCGTGCCTTGATCGACGTCTGGGCCTGGCAGCCATGGCAATGACATGGTCGCCGCTGACCAACGATGGCGTGCTCGTGCCCGCCGCAGCGTGGACAAACAAACCCGTCAGGCCAACGCCACGCCACAATGGCAGGCTCGCATTGAGCCTCGGTGCCATACAGGCGATGCAAATCGCCCAAGCTCATGCCCTTCTGCATCTGGATCGGATTGCGTCCCGTGCGCTTCCCCCGTTGCCAACAAATCAGACAACGGTATCAATTAACTTAGGCAGGCGCCTGTATGTGGCTGGGCAATTAGGAAACACTGACGCCGGTTTTTTTTTTGGGGGGGGGCGGGCGTGGGCCGAGTTGCCTTCTTGAGCCATTTCGGACCCCCGGCAAAACGAAATCGCAACCAGTATTAGCAAGGTTGTGGTGGAAAGTCCTCGCGGAACGCAATGATGTTTAAGCAGATGAGACGGTTCAAAAGTTCGCAACGATCAAAGCGCCAAACGCCATCCGGTTATCAACGCGGCCCCGGCATTGCCCGGAATGTTCCAGCCACAAAGGGCCGCCCAAGCCGCCGCCAGACCCTTGAACCTGCGTCGGAAAAAATGGTTGCGGGGGCACGCAACACACGATACCGGACGGCGCACTCCCGTCTTCGTTCTTCATCAGAACCGCGAGCGTTCCTTCGACTTCTATTTCGAGCGGCTGTGGTGCACGCGTCGCCTTCACAACGATGCAGCGGATCAGTGAGCGCACGAGCGCGACAGCATCTAGGTCGCCGTTCTTGCCACTCGCCAGTGCTTTGTGAATTTCACCGACCTTGGCCGCGTAGCGCTCAGCGGAATTCGGAAAAACTTCAACAACCTTATTCGGCGGCTCGCTTGCAACCGCCGCTTCAAGCTGACGGCGCTCAAAGGCGAGTTGGTTGAGGCGCGGCCCCGCGATTGATGGTTCGGCGTGACCGTCTTCAACCATCTTGAGCATGCGATTGATCTTGCGTTCGATATCGGCAAGATCGCCTTCGAGGCGGCCGCGTGACTGGCGACGAGCGGCTGCAAGCCGCATGCGTTCTTGCCTGTACGTCTCGACGGCATCGGCAACAACATTTGATGCAAGCAGATTCCGGCGAAGCGCGCCCAGCACTCGCTCTTCAACCTCGCGCATCTCGATCGTTCGCGAACAATCGCAAATGCCGCTGTTCACTCGTCCGGAACAGCGCAAATAATCGTGCGTTGCGATGATGTACCGTGAACCACACGCGCCGCAGTATATGAGACCTGACAATGGACGCTTAGGCCGCCGCTGCTGATAGAGATGCGGCCCGCCCCGCTCCGCCCGCCGGCGTTGAACAGTTGCCCAAACATCCTCATCGATCAGGCAAAGATGCGGCACATCCTGACGCTGCCACTCGCTCTGAGGGTTCTCACGCGCAACGCGCTTCCCGGTTTCCGGATCTTTGATGAAACGCTGCCGATTGTAGACGATCGTGCCGCGATATAGTTCGTTGTTCAGCAGGCCGTTGCGCCGCTTCGGTGAGCCAAGCAACGTGGATGCATTCCACACCCCGCCTGTTGGCCCCGGCACCTTCTCACGATTGAGGTCGCGAACGATTGCTAGTGGTCCCTTCCCACTCCCGTACTCCTTGAAGATGCGGCGAACGATGTCAGCTTCAATCGTGTTGATTATTCGCTGGCCGCGATCATCACCGCCTTTGAGTACGTCGTATCCGTAGCTCTTCCCGCCAGGAATTCGACCCGCTTTCACACGACCGATCTGGCCGCGCCGCGTCTTCTGCGCAAGATCCTTGAGGAACAACGCCGACATGGTGCCCTTGAGACCGACATGGATCTCAGACACAACCCCATCGGCGAGCGTCTCAATGCGCACGCCCAAGAATGTAATTTTCTCATACAGCGCAGCTATGTCCGCCTGGCTGCGTGAAAGCCGATCGAGACTTTCCGTCACAATGACTTCGAACGCGCCTTGTCCGGCATCGGCAAGCAGCCGCTGCAGTCCGGGACGATTAATCGTCGAAGCACCAGAAATCGCCGCATCCTGATAGGTCTGGGTGATCGTCAGACCACGCGCTTCCGCATATTTCCGTGCGAGAGCGACCTGATCGGCGATGGATCGCGCATCTTGAAGCTCGCTAGAAAAGCGTGCGTAGATAGCGGCGCGCATGGGCATAGCTCCACTGCTGTGGCTCTCGGCATAGTGATGATACTACACCCCATTCTCGATGGCATCATCTTCCCGCGCAGCCATGCGCGCGAGGGCACGAGCAAGCTCCAAGATTGCATGATGCGCGGAGGCAGCGCTCGCTCCGTCTGGTTCATTCACATATTCTACGATGACTGCCGGTTCACGCTTGATCATGGCCATGACGTTGTTCCCCTTGCGTCTGGCAACTCTATCGGCTTTCGACAGCCAGCAGAAAGATCGCATTCAATCGGCGAAACAAGCACCATGAGCGAGTGATCGCACTGATCAGTGCCCCCCCCCGACAGCACCTAAAACAGCGATCGCCATTTAGTAGCCGCGACTATGAACAAGAGCCCGGAGACCGCTAAACATGCCTGACAGAAAATTATCACTACGCGATCCGGTAAAGTACGCCGCTCCGCGCGTCGACGCACAATGATCCGAGGGACCGAGTCACGTTTGACGCGCAAATGCGCCCAATCGCCTGGAATGTGTCGCCGCACTGCTCACCTCGAAGGTCGCGTTTCGAGAAGAAGATTTGGAACCAGGTTGGGCGCTGCAAACCGCAGCATCTGATGACGCGCACAAGCAGCAGCAGTGGGCCGCATTCGTCGCCAACGTCGCGATGCAGCCCGGCGCGCTCGCCGATGTCATCGCGGTGATAGGCCCGTTTCTGATGGATGCGGCGGAGAGAGCGCGCCGGATCGCGTGAGCCGGCCGCAGTGCATCCCTACTACGATCGGTCGCACTTTCTGGCCGGAGGCTTAACCTTGCGCTCGATAGTGGGCTTCCCTGGCTTTACTTCTATGCAAGGGATTTTGTTTTTCGGCCTATTAAGCTCAACTGCCCTGCGCCATTCAGTGTATTTGGCTTGGGTGGCGGGGCTATAGTCGATTTCTGACGGCCGCTTGGCGAATGCCGGTAGGGGATCGACTGGACCATACCCTACATCATTCCAGTCCGATTTGGATTTTCCATGGCTCATTACATCTCCTCTGCTGTTGTGGCTGAGGCGATCTTACATCAAGCCGCATGAAACTAATTAGCTATTTCTGATGGACGATTTAACCCTGACTATTTGCGCGTGCCGAGATCTGGCATGAGGTGGCAAGAGGTCCAAAAGAGCCGATCACACCGTCATTTCCGGCTCTTGACCAGCCCGGCGGCAGCGGCGGCCAGCAGCGCGCCGCCGACCCAGCCGAACACGATTTCGAACCACATGGCGGCCCGCGGAAGCCATGCAGGTACAGGCGCAGATATCGGACCGAGCGAGAGCACGAAGGATTCTGCGCGCGGCGCCCACTTGGTCTCCAGGCCGAGATCGATGACCGGGAGCAGGACATCGAGCGAGTACATCCAGGGATCAAATCTCGGGTATTCGGGTGCCAGGTCCTTGCAGGTTGTCCAATTGCCGCGACTGCAAGCGCGATGGCCGTCGTCGAGGAACACCTGTGCGTCGAGCGGCGCAAAGACGCCTTGCCCGGCGGCTTCATGGTAGAACCAGCCGCAGAGGAGCCAGACGACGACGAGGGCCGCTAGCATGCGCCAAGGACGATAGCCATAGCCGATACCGATGCCGAGCAGGAGGCGCTCCAGAATCAGATGTGCTAGAGCGGCCAAGATCCGTCGAAACAGCGGCATCGACCGGAAACGGCGGGAACGCAGCCTTTGCTCGCGAATGATAGCGACCTTTGTCGCCTCGTCGTCACGCCCCGCTTTGGTCAAGGCCGTCGACAGATTTGCGTAGGCATTTAGGTCTTCAATCAAAGGGGCCTGCCGCTGGAGCCAATTCAGCCGCGTCGCGGCATCGTTGGATCGGCTGAGTTCCTGATACTGCAAGCCACGCATGAATATGAAGTTCGGCGTCTTGGCGGACGGGTCACCCGTATGGAAAGGAACCGGCCAACTCTGGGGATCGTCGTAGAGCTCTCTAACGGTTAGGCCTTGAAGGCTCAGGTGCCCCTCTATCTTCGCATGAACGGACTGGTCGCCCCAACCTGCGGAAAAAATCAGTCGATTTTTTATTGTGGCATAATCGAGGATCAGGGCGTCGGGGCTATCTACGGTGTCGACACTTTCGAGGCATCCGCTGAATGTCGAGTCACTACAGATGAAGTCGGCGCCGATCTTTGCACCATAAAAATCGACGCGGCCGTGCGCTGAAAAGCCTTCGTCCAGGGTCACTGAACCGCCAATCTCCGCATTCTCGGCCGACAACGACGGCCAAGCATGTGCTTTGAGTGTGGCGCCCGATGCTTCAAAATTGCCCCCAATCTGCGCCCGATCGAAGGTGACCGTGCCGACAGCGTTCGCCTTGACGAGGTGAACACTACCAGACACGACACAACGGCGCGCAGAGACCGCCGTTTTGCGGTCGTTCTCGAAGGTAGAGCCTTGCAGATCGAGCGCTCCCCGAACTTCGAGACCCGACAAAAAGGTCTCGCCCTTGACCGCCAAGCCATCGCGGAGAAAGGCGCTGCCCCCGATCCGGGCGTTCTGCAAGTTCAGTGCGTTACGATCGCTGTCGACACCCGAGGGGACTTCGATTGCGGCTCCATCGAATTCTATGTTGCCGCCGATCGACGCACTCATGAACCGAACTTCGCCAGCAACAACCGCACGTGCCAGCTGGACGTGGCCGTCGATGGTTGCGCTGTCGCATTTGATTGCGATGTCCCGGCCAGAATAGCGGCTGTCGGAGAATAGCACGTTTGCCCGCACTTTGATGTTGTCAGCAACCAGCATGCCGTTGAAAGTCGAGTTGTTGAACATCACGTTGCCGCCGAATTCAGCTCCTTCAATTTGCAGTGCGGCGTCATTTCCGCTGCCCTTCCCTCCTGCCGAGTAGTGCCCGTTGGAAAAATTTGCCGAACCACGGACCTTGATGTTGCAGGCGAGAACAGCGCCATCGAACCGCGAGTTGGTGAAGCACGTGCCGCCGCCGATATCAGCACTGGAGAGCTCCAACGCTACGCCGCTCGGCACGACCCATCTGCTGTCGATGCAGAAGAACCCGCCTTTGATCCGGCACCCAGTGAAAATACCCTCACCTACAGCGCGAAAGCCGTCGATGAGTTGGACATCGCCGCCAACCGACAGTCCAACGGCAACGATGACAAGGTCATTGTCCGCAACAAGGCTGGAGTTCCGACAACTCAGTGAGCCGCTGATCTCGGCGTGCTGGAGATCAATCTTCCGGCCGACGTAGCCCGCCCTAGCGAACAGCGATCCTCGAATTTGCGCGCCAGCGAGACGAAGTTCCGCGATTGTGGAATTGCTGAGATCCAGTGTCGAGGCATGCTTCGAGTCAGGCATCGAGACTTCGTTGCAGACGAACCCTTCGGTGAGAAACACGGGAGCCGAGAATGTCGAGGCGTCGGCGCTGATCGAACGCACGTTTGAGCCTTCGAGGCGGATGCTGCGCGCTGTCGCATGCATCAACGAGAGATGTCCGTCGATGACGCTGCCACAAATTGCTATCGGAAGATCGATAGTGCAGTGATCGAGCGACAAGTCACCCAGGATCAGCAACCCATCGAAGCGAAGTCCATTGGGGTGAACCGGGTGTCGCTCGTCGCCGCCGAGCGCGAGAAAACGCACGAGTTCTGCTCGGACTTGTATGGATGCGTCGTCAGGCTCAATGCGGCGCCAGCCACGCGCTTGCTCCCTAACGCGCAGTAGCGAAGTCTCGATCATCGCGGTGTCATGCTGAGCGGACTCTCCGGCCTTGGCTGCTGTTTTGGACAGTGGTTCTACAAGCTGGCACAACCGATCGAGATCATTGAAGAAGTCCTGCAAAATCTCGGGAAGCTGATCGATCCGCTCTTTGAGGGATGCTGCAACTCCCTCGTCGCCGGAATGAGTACAGGCGACGTACTCCGCCACGAGCGCCCGAAACTGTTCGTCTTTCTCGGCAGCATCGAATGTGCTGAGCAGATCCTGGCCGCGGAGTGCGCTGGCCGGAACGGAGAAGTGATCGCCGGCTTCCGCGGCAGCGATCAACTGTGCCTCGGCCGGCCATGGTGCTGTGAGGATTTGCTCCAGCGTTACCTCGGCCGCGACTGGTACACCACTATCGACTGTCATGAACTCTCCCCGAACAAAGCCCCTTGCCGTGACCGTGCGCAGCGATTGCGGCGTACTCAAGTCAAATGCTGGACCTCCCCTGGCCGCAGCGGTCTCGCCGATATGGCGGCCACACAACTGCTGGCGCTCGCTGTAGCGCTGATGATGCAGGGATTCAGGGGATAGTCGTTGCTGCCCAGCCAGCGGTTGCGCAACGGGCAGGGACGCGGAGATCCCACATATCGCAGCGATGTAAGGATCACTGGTGTAGCCTCCAAGCATCCAGAACTACGACGCCAATGGCTCCGGATGGAACTCACGCAAACCCAGGCCGCAATTGTATTGCAGATGGATGGTTCGAAACGGCTACGCGATTTGGCGGGAATGCAAGATCCACAAAATGCAATGGGTGCAAGCGTTCTCTCCTTTGTCCGAACGCTATGGCGTTGCGGATACCTCATTGTTTACACTTGATCAGAGACAGCGAGTTATTCGAACTGTCGGCTCTCGAATTGAGCCAATGCCGCTCTCAACACGATGGCGACTTATTTCGAATTGCGAGCACTAAAAAACACAAACGATCGAAAAGGGCGAACTTCATAAGCTGCATGCGATGCGACGTTCGGTTCACCAAAATTATTATTCTATTATTTATTGCGAACGAAATGACCGGAAATAAAGTTCTTAGCCATTGTGTGTCTACAGCGCGCAAGGGCGAAGCTGCCGTTACCAAACGCGCGTGCAATCGATCCTTGCTTCGATTGACACCACACCGGCGGCACGGCCAGCGCAGTCAAGGCCAACCCCTGCTCCTGAAATGCTCGACCGACCGCTTAGGTGTCTGCGGGCAATGGCATTCATCGGGCAATCTGCAGACCCATCGGGAAACCGTAACCGTCGCGCAGAACTGTTGCCATGCCGACGCGATCGAAGAGCAACTGTGCTGCTTGAAGGCGTTCATAGCCAACCTGCACGAACGCCGCGCCACTAGGTGCGAGCAAACGGCACAGTGACCGCGCCAAACAGCGGAAGTGGTCGAGGCCATCCGCGCCACCATCCAATGATTCAACCGGATCGTACAGCCGGACTTCGGGCATCAAATCGTCAAGCTGGCCGGTCGGAACCCACGGCAGAGTGCAGAGCACCAAATCGAAATTAGTCAAGCTCAGAGCGTGCGCGTCACCTTCGAGGAACACGCAGCGATTAGACAGGCCGTGCGCGTGCGCGTTACGCCGCGCCAAGGTAACCGCCGCACCCTTGCAGTCCACACCCACGCCGGTCGCGTCCGGAAGCGCCGCAAGAGACGCCAATAACAAATTCCCTGTGCCAGTGCCAAGGTCGAGAATACGAAGCCCCTGGGTGCTGTAAGTGGCGGCAAAAGCTAACGCGTGATCGAGCAGCCGTTCACTACTGGCGCATGGTTCATACACTTCATCGTCAAGCTGTATCGGCAAGCCGTGGAAGTGTTTGAAACCCGCTATCCGTGCAATCGACCGCCGCGCTTCGCGTTCGGCTATCGCACCTTCCACCAGCTCGTCGAGCGAGCGATTTGCGTTGGTGGCATGAAACGCCATTGCCAATTGTACCAGCGTCACCGCTTCCCCATGCGGTTCGGCAATGCCAGCGTCGGCAAGCCGACGTTCGGCCTCTACGATGAACGGTTGCAAGCCAACGATGACGGTCACGGCTCTCCCGCTGTCGCTTCTATGCCCTTGCCTTGCGATGCGATGATGTAGTCAATCACGGCATCCGCCGCGTACTGGTTGCGGATGCGGCAATAAAGGGTTTCGGTCGTGCCGAAGTCGCCGGTTTCGTAGAACTTGTTGCTGGGGCAGCCACCCGCGCACAGTTCGAAATAATCACAGTTCATCCGGCAACGATCCACGCCGGTTTCGATGGCCGCGAAGCCACGGCTGGCAAACACGCGATCGGCGAACGCCGTCAGCGGTTCGGTGAGCACGTTGCAGGTCGGAAAATCCACTTCGGCAGCCCCACTCATGCCCGCCAGCTCAGGGCAGAACGTCGAAGCCGTGCCATTGCTCAATACCGTCAGGTAGGTCATTGGCCGCGTCAGCAAACCTTCGACCGCCTCGCCACTCAAGATGCTCGGCAGCATCCAATCGGATTCCCGCAGACGCATGTGCGGGTAGCGTTGTTCGCGTTCGCGCAGCAGCGTGGTGATGAAGTGATGAATTTTTCCGCGCAGCTCGCCGCTGTCATCCATCGCCTTCAAAGACGATGTGCCGTGCGTGCCTTCCATTTCCTCGAAGTTGAACGCTACGCTATCCGCGCCCAGCTCGGCGAACGTCGCCAGCAATTCTTTTGGCCGGTCGAATGACGCTGAACTCACGACGGCCAGCACGGCAGGGTGCAGACCCGCATCCTGCAATCGCTTGAGGCCAGACACCACCTTGTCGAACGTGCCCGCGCCATTGCGCGTGACGCGGTTGGCGTTGTGAATATCGGCAGGGCCGTCGATGCTGATGCCGATGCCGTAGCGATGTTGTTTGAAAAATTGTGCCCACGCATCGTCGATCAGGATGCCGTTGGTTTGAACGTGATAGCGGAAGCTGTCGGCCAGTGCCGGAGCGCCAGCGGCAACCGCTTCGTGACAGGCGCGGAAGTGGTCGAGGCCGACCGTCAAAGGTTCGCCAGCGTGCCAGTACCATTTCACTGGCTCGCTGCCGTCCTGATATTCCGCGACCCGCTCCGCCAAACGGCGCACAAGAGCCGGTTCCATCCGATCCTTGCTGCGCCGGTCAGGCAGGTAACAATACTTGCAGTCGATGTTGCAGAACGGTGTGGTCTGCATCACCACATGAGCAATGCGGGGATACCGCATCAACTATCCGCCAAATTGCGGGCTGAACAATTGGCTCAAGCGTTCGCCACGTGCCACGCGCACGGCGTCACGGTCTGGTGCGTAGCCATCACCCGTGCCATTGCGCCAAATACCTTCGTCGTTCTGGTTGAACGCCGACACGCTGGCATAACGGCCAGCGCCGATGCCACGCGCAGCAGCGCGGCCTTGTACGATATTTCTGGCAGTTGAAAGTTTCGATGTAAAAGACATTTTAATTCTCCAAAGCAATAAGTTGTACAAAAAATAACCTCGCGAAGTTAGCCACAAATCAAATGGACGAGTCAATCAAAGCATTGTTAAAACGTAACAACTCGCAATTTCTGGCAATCTATCCAAAATGGTCATAGCAACTGTCCGAAATAATCACTTCGGGTCTGTCGTTGGTTTATCGCCATTCAAATTCTGCCGATTGATGGGTGACGCATTACTTTCGCTGCGTGTCGGCTCGTCGCCGCTGTAGTTCAGCAACCCGCCGTCATGATGCACATAGCGCTCCGGCTTTGCCGGATTGCAGATTGCGAAAACCTTGGCTATCGGCAGCGTCCAATGTTCCTTAGCAGGCACGCGATGATTGTAGCGCTGCGCAATCTCCATTCCTGCTTCGTCCCATGTGGCCGGTGTCACAAGATGGGGGTCTTGAGGATCGGGATACAAAATTTGAAAATACAGTGCGCCCTTCACAAGCTGTGTTTGCTCGACCCGGAAGCGCTCGCATACTTTTGCTTTTTCAACCGCCTGCGCATCGGGCGCAAGTGCAGAAAGCCAATGTTCATAGGCCTCGTTGTAGCCTTGCGAAAACGAATACGCCGCCAGCGGCCATGATTGGCCGGATTCCGATGCGCCGTTAAGTGCTGTCATCAACTCATCGAGTTGGCGGTCGAAGCGGTACAGTTCGCGCTGCGGGATGCTGCGCACGATAGTTTGAAAATCCACGAATGGCTGCAAGTAATCCGGCAATGCGCTCGCCCCCTCAGGCGGTTGCGATAAAACAGATTTAACATGTGCTGCGTGTTCATCAAAAAATGATGCTTCTGTAATCGACGACATATATATCTCCATAAAAAAGTGCCGCAAATAAATCACGTCAAGCGTTAAACAACACCACTGCGTACATATCCGCGTCAACGCTGGCTTTACTTACGAAGCACACGCAAGCAGCGCTGCACCAAAAAGACCATCGTTGCGACCCAATCGGGTTATTCGGGTGGTGGTGTGCCAACCTGAATTAGCGATGACGATGCGAAGTAATGCTTTAATGGGCGGAAATCGCCAAGCATGTGGGTGGAAAAATCAGCCAGACCAGCACCGAAGGTGCTGCCGTCATGCGGCAAGAAATCGGTCTGAGCCACATAGCCCCAAAGGGGCGGAACACGCAGCCGGTACACCCGATGCGATCCGCGCTGCAACACAAGGCGCAAAAGGTCGGTCGCATTGCTCGCTGTTTCGGCTTCGCCTTTCAACGCGTCTAAAATATCCGCCGCCGTCAGCGCCATGAACAAAAAATAGCGGTCGCCCGCGCCGACGTTGACACTCAGCCGGTAACGGCTGCGACCGCGCAGGTGCATCGGCAAACTATCCCAGCTATCGAAGTGGATGCCAAGGCGCCGATGCCGCCGCTCATTCACCGTCGTCGTTACAAGCCCCGCACGATTTGTGTTGAGGCCGATCAGATGGAATTGCGATGGCGACCACACCAAGGACGTTCGTGCTTGCGCCATCGTCGCAGCACACACTGCGTCGTGCGGAAAGCAGCCGGAAAGTGTCGCCGCTTCAGCGGCATCCGTTGCCAGCAATCCACGGCCAAGCAGCGGCACAAGTGCGGTTTCGAAGGACAGCAACGACACTAAACTTGTGCGCCGGTCGAGCAATCGCGCATCCGACGCATCAACACGCTGACCATCACCTGCGCCATAAGATGCAAACGGCACATCAGGAATGAACGCGCCTTCATCGAAGGCAACGCCATCGAACTCCGTCACGGCAGCTCCGGTCAGAGCCGCACTCGACAGATAATCAGGCAGCGCGAGGCCAGAAGGAACGCCAACGATAAGCATCGGAAACAGTTATTTGGGTATGAAATACCACAGCATTTTCGCAACTACACGGTTAATAAACTATGAATTAGCCGTTGTTTAACCGGTAATCCATTAAAACGGTTGCTGGTACACAATGGAGAAGCCATGGGTTTGACACGGGCAGAACGATTTGAACGCAACAAACGCAAGCGGGTGCGCACACTCGTGATCGCGTGTGGACGACTTGCACACAAAGATCCACCCGAAGATTTTATCGACTTGATGACGGCACACATCGTCGCCATGCTGCCGCACAATCTTATGACGCGCCTCGTCAAAGGCGATATGGGCCAGCCGATGCGCGAAGTGATGAAGATGACAGTTCCATTCTTCGCGAGTTGACCATGCGCATGAGAGGCGTTTTCCTGATCCACATCCAACAACTTCATGATCTCGTTGCTAACGACAATCGCGACGGGGACATCGCATCTATCGCCAGGAATATGGTCACGACGGAATTGACTTACACGCTTGCAAAGCTCACGCGCTATGAAGGTGTTCTGTGAGCGCACTCTCCACACAAAATGACGCACTGCGTCGCCGGTCGAATTTTTTTCGTGGCACGGGGCACGTGGCATCAACGATCATCGCTCAGGCACAGGGATTTAACGTAGCTCCCCAGGACGAGCGTCGTGCTGCACCACTCGCCGACGACGCAATCACTGAACGCGATAAGCTTGAGGTGATCGAACGTCATATCACCGCGTTTGCGGGTACTCTGCCAGCTGGATCGCTCTCGGATGCCAACAAGCAAGATATTCGGTCGCAGGCAATGCGCGGCGGATCTTCCACATCGGCGATCATGGCATCTGTGATGCAGGCTGTGGCGGTCGTGAAGCCAACCCTCCAGCCACAAGCAGTAAACTACTATTCAAGCGCCGCAGGTGGCGATGCTGGATCATCTGATGGACTGCGCGGGCTCGAAGGCCGGCCGGGATCGCACAATTACGCGGGAGCCTTTGGTTTTTCAGGAGCACGTGGTAACGGATATTCCGGACGCAGCGACTACGCAAGTGTCAGTTCAGCTTCCGGAAATATGTCGGGATCGAGCTATGTGAGCAATCCCGGTTCGGTCTCGATGATCAACTATGCGGGCACACCCTACGCCGCCACGGGCATGACGCATTCCACGTTCTCCTACTTGCGCGATGATCTTCGTCAGGAAAAATTCAGCGGCACCAACATTCTGCACTCCGGTCAGGATGCCCGCACCAACGGCTTCTCCCCCAACGACAAAAAAGTTGCCAAAGCATTCGCGGTTCTTGATCGTGACGATGGTGCACGGCGAGAGCCGCGCAATGCGCAACTTCAAACTTTCCGCGACAGGATGGCCAACGACGCTGAGATTGTTCGCCTGAAAGCCGAGCGGGATAAAGCGACTGGCGAAGCCCGTGCCAAACTTGACGAGCAACTGGTTGCACGCGGCGTGGCGATCAGTCAGGAAACTGGAACGCGGAAATTCATGGATGCTGCTCCGACCGCTGCTGCCCGCGAGCAGGGCCGCGTGATTGAAATGGAGACGATCAAGAAGGTGACGGGGGCGAATTTGAACTTGGACGCTACGCTCGGAGCCGATGCGGCTAGAGGCGTGACTGAGGCGCAGCGGCGACAGCAAGCAGTTGCATCCATCAGTCCTTCTTCCCCACAAGGGCAGCCCGTTCTAGCGGATGCTGCAATGCGTGATCGGCAGCGAAGCGCAGATGATGTCTTTGGGTCGCTTGCGGCCTTAGATATGCCAGCAGCCGGTCAAACAGGACAACAATTTCCGATGACGAGTACGCGAGCAGATACCGCTGTGTCGACAACCCCGATAGCGGCCAAAGTGGAAGTCGCGGATGCGACGAAGGCTCCTGAAGCTCCGCCCGCTGCAGCGGATGCTGGAAAAACGAAGACAGCGGGAAGCGCTCCTGTTGCAGCAACGCCGCCCGTGCAAACAGCCGAAGCAAAACCCGTCATCAAGCCAAAGGCTCCTGGAGCATCGATGTCAGCTTAGTTCTGCGTAAGCGCAGCGACAGGTTTGATTTGCCGAACTCCAATACGCTCTAGGCTGATACCGTTGCTCGCGAGTATGCCGCTGATACTTTCAAATGCAGAGATATCTTGACCGCGTGTAGGAATATTGTAGGGACCTGAGCATTTTTTGGTGACAGCAAAATCAATCATCGCCTTGACAAATTCATTGCTGAGGTTCTGTCGACCCATGCTGTCGATGACACGAACCGCCATACCAGCAAACACTTTGCAGTCAGACTCGCTCAACTGCATCACTGTGGCTGCAGCACCTGGTGCCGCCACCTTCGTTGCCTGCTGCGCGGTAGCAGAAAAAGGAAGCGCTGTTGCCGCAAGCATTGCGAGTGCGGCTGTCTTTGAAACTGCTGAAGATACCTGAACCATAATTCCTCCGTTTGATGTGCGTGCGAAGCCAGTCAAGGCAGCACGAATACTTGGATGAACTAGTATTTACACAGATTAATGATCGAAACTAAAAGTATATAATGAAACAGTATTGCCCATAGTGTTGCACTCCACTTGGTTGCGTGGTATTGAGGGGTTGTTCCGTGCAAGAAACGGTGCGTTTTACTTTCACGCCTTACGTATGTTACTGATAAGAAAAGATTTTCAGCCCTGCAACGCTATGGGCAAGATTGTTTCACCGACTGACCGCCGCGATCGATCCGGCGGTCACCTCTCCTCCGCCGACGCAACAAGCCTCTACGCCGCCAACCGTTCTTCGGCGGCGGAACGCAAGTACCTCAATCACGAAGAACGTCGCCGCGTTCTGGCGGCGACCGATCACTTGGCGTTGCGGCCTGCCCTCTTCGCGCTGACGCTGGCGTGGAGTGGCGCACGGATCAGCGAAGTGCTCGCCTTGACGCCACGTTCATTTCAAATCGAACAGTCATTGATCGCTATCGTGACGCTGAAGCGCAGGCGATGGTGTGTGCGCGAAGTTCCGATACCGCCCGCACTCATGCAGATGCTCGCCCTTGAATTTTCTCTTGCCGATATTCAGCGCGGCCAGATGAACGAAGGTGATCGACTGTGGGCGATGAGCCGGACGACCGCATGGCGTGTCGTCAAACGCGTGATGGCGCACGCTGGCATTTCAGGGCGTGGTGCTTGCCCACGCGGCTTGCGACATTCATTTGGCGTTGGCACGTTGCAAGCTGGCGTTCCGATTACGCTCCTCCAGCGATGGCTCGGCCATGCACGGTTGTCGACCACAGAAATTTACACCAACGTGATCGGACCGGAAGAATTCGCGTTCGCATCGCAATTTTGGATGCGGTCGAAGTAGGCTGCCGTCAGTTGCGTGCAGCTCAGTCGGCATCCCATTCCTCACGTGCTCGCTGATCAAATGCGGCATGTGTTTCTGCAGCTTGCCGATCCAGACGCTCACGATGCTCAGTGTCGGTCTCGTCAGGCCGTTGACAGAAATCGCGCGTCATCTTCAAGATGTCTTGCACCCTCTCAGGGGGAATTCGCCCCTGCTTAGTGTACCATTGCCGCCGCAAGCGCCAATCGACCGCCATCTGCATCTCCCTGCCTTCGCATTGCTGCTAAGCAGATGAGCCAATGTGAAAGCGTCCGAAATGTGATCGCTAAATTCTTCGCCATGGCGGAGGGCGATTGTTCTGGGACTCCATCTGATCGACCATCACGCATCGGCTGATAGCAGATGTTTTTGAACCACTTGCCGACGATTTGATCTACGGCTGGCGTAAAGTCACTTGTGCTTCTGCATCTGTGAGAGCAACTCGCCAACCGCGACCTTCTTGTCCACTGAGATCGCGTTGATGCTGTCATAGATCGAGCGCATCTCTTCGAGTAGTTCGCCGATTGTGACGTTCCGGTCCGCTGCGGTCAGCTTCATGCCTTCCGCAAATTCTGGTTTCACCCGCGCACCAAACTGGAAGGTCCGTCCTGACTTGCGGTAGCGCCGCGCATCAGTGCCGGTACCTTTATGCACTCCCTGCCCTACTCGCCTCGCGGATGATTCCTTCTTCTTTGTGGGAGCCTTCGTCCGCGTCACTTCATCCGTGGCAGCGTCCTTGGGTTGCTGCTCTTGAGCGACAGCCGCCTGCACAGGCGGCGGCAGTTCCGGCGTGCCGACATTGTCGAGCACATCCTCGATCGGCGGCGCAGCACCAAGTCGTGCGCGCTTCAGTTTTGGAAATTCTTCACCCACATCAACCAGTTTCTTCAATGCCATCGTAACCCCTTTTCTATCTAACTTGCTTTGGCGCGGATTTGTGCAGCAGCATCAGCGTCGCTGGCTTCCGCCTCAACCAACGTGCGCAGCCGGCGAACCACCTGCGCGACAACCCGCGCTGCGTCGGCATTTAATGTGTCCCACTTCGTCTCAAGTGCCGTGAGCCCGAAATTCTGCGCGTCGCCATATCCACGCTGCATGAACATCGCGCCCTTGATCACCTCGTATCCCGCGCCGGTCAGATACTCGACGCCATCCTCGATCTCCTTCGCCGCCAACACGCCGTGCAATGCGAACACCATCTTCTTTTTCGGAATGCCGTGCTTGACCAGTTCATGAAACATGCGCACGGCCGGTGCCATGTCATCGATCACGCCCTTGGTCGGCTGGATGAACAGATCGCTGGCTTCTGCAATTTCAAGCGCCATGGCCTTGGCGCGTGCCGGTCCGTCAAGTACGATGAGATCGAACTCATCTGCACGGCGAAGTGCTTGCTCAGGATTGGCATAGACGTCGACCGAGATGTCTGGCTTACGGCCAGATGCGATACGGCGCTGCGACCACTCAAATGCGGTTTGCTGCTCTTGATCGAGGTCGGCGATGTGCACGCTTAAGTCTTGTGCTGCGCCCACCAATGCGATCGCCCGGGAAAATGTCGTCTTGCCAACGCCGCCTTTGTGGCTGCCGAGGCCAATAATCATCGTCATGAAGAACCTCTAAAATGAAATCAATCTGCAAGCATGTAGAAAACAAATCGCTATCTTGCCGTGCGCAGATTGTTTGCAGTTGAGGTCCGCTTGTCAAATGCTTCGCACGACTCGGATCTCAACTGAAATCATGGTGTGAGCATGATGTTTGCAGTTTGATTTCCTGAAGCGCCGCAGCAAACAATTGATTGCCAGTTGCAATCTTTGGTTTGCAGTTCGCGTGCATCTTGTTTGCCAATTGCAGACAAGAAGATTGCACTTGGTTTGCAGTTGGATTTCTTGCTGATTTCTTCATGCAAACACGATGTTTGCAACTGCCCCCGAAAACGGGGAGCTCCAAGGACTTGGTGGTCGCGGCGGCCTCAGCAGAGTCCAAAAAATGAGTCACCACGCAATATTCCTGGGTGTCGGTGACGACCCTAGCTGAAAATCCGGAAGGCCATCCAGCGGCCAAATTTTGACTCGTTTCAATCCGACCCAAAAGGGACCGGACGGAGACGTTTCTGGTCACCGTGGGCGCTTGTTCTTGGCAAATTTTCGGACCCAACCGATGAACGCGCGGTCGGGATGATCCGGTGCCGCATCCTGCGTCATCACCCAAGCTCGCCATAACTTTTCAAGTTCCTTGATATCCCAGCTAGGCGCGATGCTCGTGGCTTCGTCCAGCGTCGCCGATTTCAACACCACGTTCTTTATACTCGCCGCTTCTGGAATGGATGCACTGGCGACTGGATCACGGCCACGTGTGAAGGCGCGCAGCCATCTCAAAAAATTACCATCGGGGTCGCGCGGCGGTTTGGTCAGTCCGCTCTGCATCTCGGCATAGCAATTCTTGAGATAGACAAGATCCCAGCCAGGGGCGATGTCTGCTGCGCGTTGCAGGCAAGCTTCGGATAAACCAAGCTCGATGTCTTTCACTACAGTGGGCGGTTGGTCTTTGGTCGCTTGTGGTCCAGCGATGGCCAGCGGCATCGGCAATGCTACCACGACTTGACGGCGTTTGATCGGAGGCGGGGAGGGGAACAGCCGAATGCCACCACGCACGATGTCGATCTTTGCATCAGGATACACAGCATGCGCCTTGCGCAGTGCACCCGCGAATTCGCGTTTGAAGTCCTTGTCGCTGCGATACTCCTGTCCGAACTGATCCTTCAAATTCTTCCAGTAGAGCGTAAGACCTCTATTCTGTTTGACGCGGCAAAGACGGTGCGCAAGCCATGTGTAGGTATCGAGTGCAAGCGCAGAATTCTGCAATGCTGCAATCGCGCGCGGATCAAGCGGCACAGCGTGCTCGCGCAGCGTCTCGTAAAATTCGTTAGAGAGCGTGATCTCACCTGGCCATAAACCGAGCTGCCCATTATCGCTTTGCGTCCACGCATCGAAGCGTTGGATCGGATCGCACTTCACGTTCACGACTTTGGTTTCGGTCTGGTAGCCAATCTGCATCCGGCATGCAGCAAGCGCCAGCATCTGACGTTTGAAGGCAGAGAAGCTCTCGCCGTTCTTCTTGATATGCAGTCGTTCAAGAAATGCACTCGCACTGCGTTCCACTTCAACCGTCGGCGATTTCGTGCGGATGGCTTCAGAACAAACATGCAGGAGGACAAGGCGTGGCCGCGTGCCGTAGGGCAGGGGCATGTCATGGTAGCGAATGCCGTCGTACCATTTTCCTGCTTCGATCAGCATTGATGCACCGCCAGTGGATCGCGTGAACTCACGGGATTTTACTTCGCTGCGTGGCAGTCCCACCTGACACAAAACCGCATGCATGAATTCTGGATCTTGCGCGAGGGGTGTGGACCGGCATGGAAAATTGACCCCTTAGCCGGGGGAATCGGCGTCCAAAACTGACCCCTTAACCCCGTGAGCTGAAGATGTCCCTTTGGTGTGCGTTCGCACTCGGGAGGGGCGAAGCGGGGA
>Ga0247844_1000946_pt1 | contig 57688 bp, 62 predicted proteins | sample LaCtaG_FD_192421 | JGI IMG/M metagenome (GOLD analysis project Ga0247844, IMG submission 192421) | Freshwater microbial communities from meromictic Lake La Cruz, Castile-La Mancha, Spain - LaCruzMarch201714.5m_1 | ecosystem: Environmental > Aquatic > Freshwater > Lake | place: Spain: Castile-La... | reverse complement strand
CATACTCGCATCTAAGTGACAGCCTTTACCTGTATTAAATTGAATCGCAGGAACACCTGTGGTACGGATACGCTCTGCATCGTTATCAGTTTGCTGATCGCCTTCGATTACTGCCATCACCTGCTTTGCCTTTAACGCATTTAGCGTACGCACCAATAGTGTAGTCTTGCCTGAGCCAGGACTAGAAACTAAATTGAGCGCGAGGATGTCATGCGCCGCAAAAAAGCCACGATTATTGGCGGCAAGGGCATCATTTTTAGCAAAAAGATCACGTTCAACCCGGATAACACGAGACTGCACTGAGTCTAAAGCTTGCAAAGCGCTTAACTTCGTTGCATTGTCGGTCGACTCTTCAAATGGTTGCGCGTGATGATGCTCAGCATCACCTTCATGAGAATGTGATTTTGGCGTTCGGAAAGAAACAGGGCCGCGACTTTGTAAACGCGGAGGGCGCTTCCCTCCAATGAGCACCTCTAAACTACCACAACCGCAAGTACCACACATAACAACTCCAAAGCTGATAATACATTTTAGAAATTCTATATAAATAGTCTACACTCAACCGCCATTGCATTAACGGTCGAAAACTCAATCTTTACAAATACCTTTTGCCAAGTCTTGCTTTAGTTCTATTCGACCGCAAGGTCTTTCACGCGCATATGATTGCCTTCAGTAATTTTTAAGCGGGGGCTACCACAAGCCGAACATAATCCATACTGCTCCTGCATTTCAACCTCTGCACCACACGCTAAACAAATACCCGCCCCTGGTGTTTCGATAATTTGCAATTGCGCATCTTCAGCCAATGTGCCACGCGCTACCGCATCGAAACAAAACCGCATGGCATCAGGCTCGACTGCGGCTAATTTACCTATTTCCAACACCACTTGACGAACGCGCTTAAAATTTTGGACGCGTGCAGATTCTTCTATAATTTGCAGAACACTTTCCGCCAGCGACATCTCGTGCATGATTTAAGTGATCTAATCAAGCCACCTAATTAATTAAGCGACAAAATAGAGCGTGCCACCGAAGACGGCAATACAAGCACCTATCAAGCGCAACCATTGTAGACGACCTATCTTAGTTAATCCTGTTGCCATCACAATGCCTGCCACATGCAACAACGCCGTGGAGAGCATGAACCCTAAGGCATAACTTAGCCCAGAGGCACTTTTTGGCATTTCGGTAACGTGTGCATAGCCATGGAACAAGGCGAATACACCGACGATACCAGCGCTCACTGACAGAGGCAGTTGAATTGCCACTGCAACCAAAAAACCTAAGGCAATCAATGAGAAAAATATACCGCCCTCAATAAAAGGTAGCGACATTTCAGACATACTGAGCAATCCGCCTAGCGCCATCACACTCACGAAGGTTAAAGGGATGGCCCATAAAGCGCGACCACCCATTTGCCTTGCCCATAATCCTACGGCAAGCATCGCAAAGAGATGATCTAAACCAAGAAAAGGATGCAAAACACCATGCATCCAGCCGCTTGCAACACCAACGCCAATATGGGCGTGCGCTAAAGTGGGTAAAAAACTCAAGATCAGCACTGAGAGAACTGTTTTAACAATCCATTTATAATTTGTCATCATTTGTCACAATCTATTCACATAAAAAATTGATTTTAAAGCCATTTAATCGAGCAATCACGCCTATAATTATATACATTATTAAGCACCACGTGGGTCAAGTTACTTTAAATTGAAGTACAAGAATGAAAGTTAGCATCAAACCATTTGAAAGATTTTTATAATGAGTCAAATTACCACTCATGCTGAGTATTTAGATCCAATACTCGCTCACCATCAATTCAACCAACATAACTTACTGCAAATGCTCCGTGAAGCTCAAGAGCACTTCGGCTACGTTCATCCAGAAGCAATCGATTATCTGGAGCAGCAATTGCAATTACCACGCTCGATGATTGAAGGCGTTGCGAGCTTTTACTCTTTACTCTATCTGCAACCGCATGGCGAGTATCGCGTATTATTTTCGGACAATATCACTGACCGCATGCTTGGCAATATGGATTTGATGGAGAGCATGTGTGGCCAACTGTGGGTTGAAGCCGGCAAGGTTTCTGAAGACGGTTTGGTCAGCGTCAATACCACGTCCTGTACAGGCATGTGCGATCAAGGGCCAGCGGTGCTGATTAACAATATCGCCATTAATCACCTGACGCAAGATCGTGTTAGCGCTTTATGTGAACTGATTCGGGAACGAGTGCCATTATCTGGATGGCCGTTAGAGTTTTTTGCCATAGAAGATAATATTCAGAAAAAAGATATTTTACTGGACAGTCATTTTATCTCAGGCTCCGCCCTTTCAGAGGTGCTTAAACATGAACCAACCGAAACATTACAGGAAATCAAAACTTCCAAATTACGTGGTCGCGGAGGCGCAGGCTTTTCAACAGGCTCAAAGTGGGACTTTTGCCGCGCCGCACCGGGAGCGCAACATTATGTAGTGTGTAACGCCGACGAAGGCGAACCAGGCACATTCAAGGATCGCGTATTACTCAACAGCTATGCCGACATGGTGTTCGAGGGCATGACAATCTGCGCACACGTCATTGGTGCCAAAAAAGGATTTATCTATCTTCGCGGAGAATATCGCTATTTACTGGATCATTTACAAGCGATTCTGCAACGCCGTCGCCAGCAATCGTTATTAGGCAATAACATACTTGGTTATACTGACTTTAATTTCGACATTGAAATCCATCTGGGCGCAGGCGCTTATATCTGCGGTGAAGAGTCGGCTTTGATTGAATCTCTTGAAGGTAAACGTGGCACGCCGCGTAACCGCCCGCCATTCCCAGTCACAAGCGGTTATCTCAACCAACCGACGGTCGTCAATAACGTTGAAACCTTCGCTGCAGCCAGTTTGATTGGATTACATGGCGGCGCATGGTATGCAAACATCGGCACCGAGACTTCCAGCGGCACAAAAATACTTTCCATCTCAGGCGATTGTTCACACCCTGGTCTCTATGAGTATCCCTTTGGCGTTACGGTAGCGCAGGTACTGGCAGATTGCGGTGCAAAAAATACGCAGGCAGTGCAAATCAGTGGTCCATCAGGCATTTGTATCGCTGCAAATGAGTTCGAACGACGCATTGCGTTTGATGATCTGCCGACAGCAGGTGCCTTTATGGTGTTCGATCAAAGTCGGGATATGTTTGAAGTTGCACGCAATTTTGTACAGTTCTTCAAGCATGAGAGCTGTGGTTTCTGTACGCCCTGCCGTGTTGGCACCTCTTTGCTGTCAAACATGATGAATAAGTTAGCGAACGGTCATGGCTCACCTTACGATTTCGCCGAAATAGAAAAATTAAATGAGCTGCTGTTATCAACTAGTCACTGCGGTTTGGGGCATTCCGCTTGCAACCCAGTACTGGATACTATTGCCAAGTTCCGCCCGGCCTATGACAAACGCTTGACCCACAAAGAATATATCCCCGCTTTCGATCTTGATTACGCCTTATCTCAGGCGCGTCAGATGACTGGCCGCGATGACACTGGAGCACATTTGGAGCGTATACATGTCTCAAAATAACCAACAAAAAAATAACAATAAACAAGCTTGTTTTACCTTAGATGGCAAAACGATTCCTTTCACAGAAGGGCAAACCATTATTCAGGCAGCAATGGCAGCGGGAGAGTATATTCCACACCTTTGTTTTAACCCTGAATTTAAACCACATGGTTCATGCAAGATCTGCACCGTAACCGCCAACGGCAGGCAGACCGCCTCATGTACGCAACAACCGCAAGTTGATATGGTGGTTGAAAGCAATACTAAACAAATCAACGATGAGAGACGCGCCTTATTGCAAATGCTATTCGTTGAAGGCAATCATTTTTGTCCTTCCTGTGAAAAAAGCGGTGATTGCCAGTTGCAGGCTACCGCTTATGAATTGGATATGATGTCGCCACATTTCGATCACTTTTCTCCTAACCGTCCTCTAGACGCATCCCATGAAGAATATCTGCTTGATTTCAATCGTTGCATACTGTGTTCATTATGTGCACGTGCCAGTACCGATGTGGATGGCAAGAACGTATTCTCATTAGCGGGACGCGGGATTAAGACGCATTTAATCGTCAATTCAAAGTCCGGCAAGCTCGCTGACACTAACTTTACTGGCGATGACAAGGCGGCACATGTGTGCCCCGTAGGTGTGATCATCAAAAAACGTGTTGGCTTTTCTGTGCCTATTGGCAAGCGCAGTTTCGATGAACAACCCATTAGCGCCACGCCCCACCCGACGGCGAAAGGTGCAGTTTGATGAATATGCCAACTAAACCAAAACTTAGAATCGCAACGGCTACTTTGGCAGGTTGCTTCGGCTGCCACATGTCATTCCTTGATATTGATGAGCGTCTATTTGACTTAATTGAATTGGTTGAATTTGACCGCTCACCATTAACTGACATCAAAACCTGTGGTCCATGCGACATCGGCCTAATTGAAGGTGGTTTGTGTAACGCAGAAAACGTGCATGTGTTACGTGAGTTTCGCGCCAACTGCAAAATATTGGTGGCTGTAGGCGCTTGCGCCATCAATGGCGGATTGCCTGCGCAGCGCAACCATCTTTCACTCTCAATGATCTTGGAAGAGGTCTATCACGCGCAGCATGGCTTGGTCGATGGCTTTATTCCTAATGACCCTGAATTGCCGCTGCCACTAGATCAAGTGCACCCTATTCATGAGGTGGTCAAGGTCGATTATTTTATTCCAGGCTGCCCGCCTTCCGGCGACGCCATCTGGAAAGTACTTACTGATTTGATTGCTGGCCGTGAGCCAGAACTGGGTCATGGTCTTATTCATTATGATTAAACCGCAAGCCATTTGCTGGCTTTATTGAATTAACAAAATGCTGATTCAATCGTAATGCTGACCCAATCACTGTTTTAAGCTTAAAGGAACATCCATGTCTTTCGCATTAGAAACTGCCACCAATCCGGAAAATCTGCGCCGTGTCGCCATTGATCCTGTGTCTCGGGTTGAAGGTCACGGAAAAGTCACCATTTTGCTTGATGACAAGAATAAAGTGCATCAAGTGCGTTTGCACATCGTTGAATTTCGTGGTTTTGAAAAATTCATTCAGGGCCGTCCATACTGGGAAGTCCCCGTGATGGTGCAACGTTTGTGCGGAATTTGCCCAGTCAGTCACCACCTTGCCGCAAGTAAGGCTTTAGATGCGATTGTCGGCGCCAAACATTTAACGCCAACGGCAGAAAAAATGCGCCGCCTGATGCACTACGGACAAATTCTGCAATCGCATGCCTTGCATTTCTTTCATCTGTGCTCGCCAGATTTGCTATTTGGTTTTGATAGCGACATGGCTAAACGCAATATCGTCGGCGTTGCTGAGAAGCATCCTGAAATTGCCAGACAAGGTGTGCTGTTACGTAAATTTGGGCAAGAAGTCATCCGCCTCACGGCAGGAAAACGCATACACGGTACTGGAGCGGTTCCGGGCGGTGTGAACAAGTCACTCAGTATTGCTGAACGCGATGAATTACTTAAAGATATTTATCAAATGGTGTCATGGAGTCGTGGTGCTGTGCATTTGGTAAAAGAGATGCACCACCAAAATCCTGAGCTTTATAACAGCTTTGGTGCGTTCCGTGCCAACTTCATGTCGATGGTCGGCTTTGATGGTGGCCTGGATTTGTACCATGGCCAACTTCGTGCTCGTGACGAGAGCGGCAATATACTATTCGATGGCGTGGATTATCAAAATTACACACAGATTATCGAAGAGGAAGTCAAAAACTGGAGCTACATGAAGTTTCCATACCTGAAATCTATGGGTAAGGAAAAAGGTTGGTATCGTGTTGGCCCGCTATCGCGCATACAAAACTGTGATTTCATCTCCACGCCATTGGCCGAGATAGAACGACGTGATTTTATCGAATATAGCGGCGTGATGCCTATGCATGCGCCTCTTGGCTACCACTGGGCGCGCATGATTGAGATGCTGCACGCAGTCGAAATGATTAAAGATCTATTGCATGACAGTGACATTATGGGTAGCGACTTGATGGCGTCTGGTGAGCGTGGGTTTGAGGGCGTCGGCGTGATTGAGGCACCACGTGGCACGCTGATACATCACTATCGCGTAGATGAGAATGACCTTGTCACGATGTGCAATCTGATCGTTTCAACCACGCACAATAACCAGGCGATGAACGAAGCTGTACGCCGCGTTGCACAGCAATACCTGCACGGACACGAGATCACTGAAGGGCTACTCAATCATATCGAGGTGGCTGTGCGTGCTTTTGACCCTTGCCTGTCATGCGCGACACATGCGTTAGGTAAAATGCCGCTGGAAATAGAAGTACTGGATGTTGCAGGCAATCAGCTATCTAGCCTAGCACGCTCAAGCGAGGGTGCAATCAGCACATCTTTATCAGCATCTTAATGATGGTTGCACCGTTTTTAATTTTTGCAGTAGGCAACGAGTCGCGCGGAGACGATGCCCTTGGCCCGTTGCTATTACGTGAGTTGGAGTCCTGGTTAATGGCGGATAGCCATGCAGATCAATTCGAGCTATTGGAAGAGTTTCAATTGCAAGTAGAGCATGCCATGGATATGAAAGATCGGCAATTAGTCCTATTTATTGATGCAAGTATCAAAACCCGTGCACCTTTTGCTTTTTATCGCGCACAAATGAATGATACTCCAGTACTTTATAGTCACGCACTGGCGCCAGAGGCCTTATTAAAGGTTTACGCGCAGTTCTATCATGAAAATCCACCAGCAGTATTTATATTAGGCATTTGCGGTGAGAGCTTCGAGTTAGGTGAAGGGCTTTCTACGCAAGCCAAAGAACATTTAGCAGCGGCGCTTGAGTTCAGTAAGAAACTACTTAATCAGGCAACTGCTACTGATTGGGACAACCAATGCACGCAGTGAACAAGATGGAATGGTTTTTGCTTCGACTACATTAAATATAAACACAAACAATTCCTTGCTACAGAAAAATTAAGACTTAATGAACCTATCTACCACAAACATCTCACTAGACACCCCCTTAGGGACAAACAAGCCGTTATTGTCTATTCCACATTACCTTCAGATGCACTATTGGTGGGCATATGTACATCCGCGTGCGGTGCATATTTTTGAGCGGCAGTGGCTTGTCAACTTAATCTTATGGGGAAATTATTCGCGCCTTTGCAATGCGGTACTTGATAGCCATCAGCATAAACTCCAAGGTTTAACGTTGCAGATAGCATGTGCCTATGGTGATTTAACGCCTCGCTTGGCTGCCTGCGTAGCAGAAAATAGCCGACTTGAGGTCGTTGACATTCTGCAGGTTCAGCTTGATAACCTGGCAGTTAAACTGCCGCAAGGCGCATCAGTCAAACTGCATCACATGGATTCCAGCTCACTCGAACTGAGCGATGCCCGTTTTGATCAAGCATTGCTGTTCTTCCTTTTGCATGAGCAACCTGAAGCCGTCAGAAAGAAAACTCTATCCGAAGCATTACGCGTTATCCGTCCAGGCGGGACGCTGACTATCGTCGACTATGCACCACCGAACCGTTATAACCCACTACGTTATCTGTGGTGCCCACTTCTCAAGCTTCTGGAGCCTTTTGCCGGAGATTTGTTCCGTAACCCGATCAGCACATGGCTGCCCAAAAAAGGGGGCTTCTCTATGCTTAGCGAACAAAGATTTTTTGGTGGGCTGTATCAGATGCTAATACTACAACGTGATGAAAATCACCATGGCCAATAGGTTTGCTAATGAAGCAAACTTATCGCATACCATCAACATAATCTATCTCTATTTGGAAATTAAAAAATCATGAGTCAACACCACCTTAACCCTCTATTTGAACCAAAATCTGTTGCCGTATTTGGCGCCAGTGATCGCATTGATTCTGTTGGACAAATTGTTTTTCAGAATATGTTGCAAAGTGGCTTTAAGGGGGCACTTTATCCAATAAATTCAAGCCGCCCAGAGGTTCAGGGCTGTAAAGCATATGCTTCAATCTCACAAATCACTGAGCCCGTTGAATTGGCGGTAATTGCAACGCCTCCACAGTCTGTACCTGACATCATTGAAGAATGCGGCAAACATAATGTTAAAGCTGCCATTATCATTACTGCTGGTTTTGGGGAGGCAGGTGAAGCAGGCAAGGCGCTGGAGCGGGCTGTGTTAGAGAATGCGCAACGTTACGGCATTCGCCTGATTGGTCCAAATTGCCTAGGAGTAATGCGCCCTGATATCGGTCTTAATGCTACATTTAATAATGGTAGCGCAATGACGGGAAACCTCGCGTTTGTGTCTCAATCTGGCGCCTTATGTACGGCCATTTTAGATTGGGCTGAGTCCAATGACGTAGGATTTTCTAGTGTCATCTCTACGGGCTCATCGGTGGATGTAGATTTTGGTGAGATTCTTGATTATTTGATCTCAGATGTAAAAACCCAAAGCATCCTGCTCTATATCGAAGGTATTCGTGATGCACGTAGCTTCATGAGTGCGATTCGTGCTGCTGCCCGAATTAAACCTGTGATTCTGGTCAAGGTCGGGCGCCATCCTGCCGGCTCAAAAGCAGCCATGTCACATACGGCTTCTTTGGTGGGCTCGGATGATGCTTTTGAAGCCGCGGTAAAACGCGCCGGCGTTGTTCGCGTAAAATCAATCACACAGTTATTTTCGGCGGCCAAAGCACTCTCCTGCGGCTTTAATCCGACAGGCAACCGCCTAGCGATTGTAACCAATGGTGGTGGCCCTGGCGTCATGGCTACCGATTGTGCCGCAGACTTAGGTTTGGTGATGGCGACTTTATCAGAGGCTACCATTGAACGTCTGAATCAAGTGTTACCTCATACCTGGTCGCACGGTAATCCGGTAGATATTATCGGAGATGCCCAGTCTGATCGTTATCAGCATGCTGTGCAAGCCTGTTTAGAGGATCCTAATGTTGATGGCGTGTTGACGATATTGACACCGCAAGCAATGACGAAGCCCTTAGAAGCCGCCAAAGTAATCATTGAGCTATCGAACCAATACAGTAAACCCTTGCTGACCTCCTGGATGGGCGGGAAACAAGTGGCAGAATCTCGCGAGGCATTTAACCTTTCTAAAAAGCCAACTTTCAGCACTCCAGAACCAGCCGTTGAAGTTTTTTCTTTCCTATCTGCGTACCATAAAAACCAGAAACTTCTCGTGCAGATGCCAGGACCATTGGCGCATCATCTGGAGCCAGATATTGAAGGCGCGCGCATGATCATTGAAGGTGCCTTACAGGAAAAACGTAAAGTGTTAAGTGAGATGGAATCAAAGGCATTATTGTCCGCCTTCCATATTCCTGTGGCGCAGACAATGATTGCACATTCACCCAATGAAGCTTTACTAATTGCGCAGCAAATGGGTTTCCCCGTGGCTATGAAGGTAAATTCACCTAACATTACCCATAAGACCGATGCCGGCGGCGTGCTACTTAATCTGATTAATGCGCAAGCCGTTCGTGGCGCTTATCATGAAATTGTCGACAACGTTAAACTTAACCGCCCCGATGCGATTTTAGATGGCATTTCAATTCAACCTATGATTGTGAAACCAAACGGACGTGAATTGATGGTGGGGGTTACCAATGACCCAGTGTTTGGCCCAGTCATTACGTTTGGCGCTGGTGGCACCACCGTTGAAATTATGGGGGACCGTTCTGTAACGCTGCCCCCACTTAATTCATTCCTAGTGAAGGATCTTATTCAGGGGACCAATGTTGCCAAAATGTTAGTGGCTTTTCGGAACATGCCACCAGCAGACATGGATGCGCTTGAAAGCGTGTTGTTGCGCGTATCTGAAATGGTATGCGAACTGCCTATGCTGATGGAAATGGATATCAATCCGCTCATACTGGACGAAAATGGCGCATTAGCCGCAGATGCTCGTGTCGTGGTGGAATTCCGCCAGCCGAGTGCAGATCGTTATGCGCATATGGCCATTTATCCTTACCCCACACATCTAGTTAATAATTGGCAGCTGGCTGATGGAACTGATGTGGTTATTCGCCCGATACGCCCAGAAGACGCAGTGCTTACACAGGAATTTGTACACAATCTGTCTGAAGAGTCACGTTACTCACGTTTTATGAATAGTGTTCAAGTGCTAAGTGAATCTATGTTAGTGCGCTTCACTCAAATTGACTACAGTCGTGAAATGGCGCTAGTCGCAGTCACCGAAGAGCAAGATAAAGAAGTTGAGCTGGGCGTAGCCCGCTTTGCCATTAATCCTGATGGAGACAGCTGTGAATTCGCCTTAGTAGTAGCAGACTCTATGCGCGGCAAGGGGCTGGGCAATAAACTGATGACCACATTGATGGATGCAGCACGATCCAAGGGGTTAAAAAGTATGGAAGGTGAAGTATTAAAAGACAACGCGGGTATGTTGAAGCTAATGAAGCGCTTAGGGTTTAGTGTTGAAACCAGCGCTGAAGATGACGGGATCAAAAGCGTACGTAAAGTATTGTGATTATTTTTAACAATTTTGTGCGGAAATCTATGCAGTTTTGCGACAGCCTCTGAATGGCAAAGATTTCAGCGCATTTTGTTAAACAAGTGCGCTCGGTGGGACGTGGAATCGTTCTGACAGCGCTTTAATTTGCCGGACGTTCAGATCACGTTTTCCGCTCATAATTTCTGAAACAACACCTTGGGTTCCGATTTCTGGAAGACCGGATTGTGTTAAATGATTTTGTTCCATAAGAAATCGTAGCATAGACAATTGCGAGATGTTCTGCACTGAATAATGAACTTCATCGTAATCACTGATCAGTGCACCAAGCGTGTTAGCGAGATCGGCGAGTGCGTGTTCTTCATTTGCAGCTCCAGCATCAAGTAATTTATTTAAGACATCAACCGCTTTGTCGTAGTCATACTCGGTGCGAATGGTGTGCAACGCGCATTTTGATAAAGGGCGGGCAATACGCTTCATGGAAAGACATCCCAAGCTAAAGCCATTTCTTTCATGAAATTTTTATTGATTCTATCCTTATAAAGATCCAGTACCTTTAGTTTAGCCTCCTCAATACGTTCTATCACCAGCTCTGGCTTAGATACATGGCAAGCACTTTTGCCAAATTCCACTAGCCTTTTATGGTCTGGGTAATTCTTTGACTTAAACATACTGAGTGCCATGTTTCTATCAATGATGTTCATGCCTGTGATTGGATTAGTCGATTTATAAACGGCTGTAGTCACAACATCATAAAGTGGAGATAGTCGAACATGACCTGATGGGTAGTCGTAGATAAGGGAGAAGTTTTTAAGATGTGCATCGCCATTTTTGAGCAGTACGGATAATGCAACATATTCAAAATACCTCGCGTTACTTTCTATCGCATTGCTTTTGCAGAACAAATCTATCACCAAAGCGATATTCTCATAGCTACCATGATATTTATTCTCGGTTGATGTGTTTGATATTGAGCACATATCCTCAAGGCCAAGGCGCTCATTTGTTTCAGTAATATCAAATCTCTTTAATATGATTAGGCCATTGTCCTCAGACAGCCAGAATTCAGGCACGTCAAGACCAGCTTCTTTTGCAACAGACATGCAGAGAAATTCATTTTCAGCAAGATGCGGATAATCTTCTCCGGCCGATTTTACAATCAGATTAGATGTAATAGCCGTAGCTTTTTCAATGAGAGTTTTTTTATTGAGATCGTCATCCTTAATCATTACCTTTGGTTGAAATCCTGATATCCCAGAATCAAAATAAACGTCAGCCAGGTAATTGAAAAGCTCTTCCGAAGCTTTGGATTGTATAAGATCGATTAGCTTGATGCTGGCTTTCTTTGGATTTGCTTGATCATCAGGGTCAACGTAGGAAAGTCGACCAATCTGGTTGTGGCCCGTGATCTTTAAGAGAGCCATGTCATCTAATCTCGCAATCTTGCCAAATCTATTGCGAATGGACTCCAGCAAATAACCTTCCGGTCTATTCATCTCGAATATTGAAAACAACCCGCCGGAACTATAGCTTTCAGCTCTTAGTGGCAAGGCTAGAGATAACTCTTTTTCACGATCCTTAGCTAGGTAGTTAAAAGAATAGCGTGCTTCTTTAATTAAATCTCCAGAATAGCCTTGAGGCGTATGTACCTGTAGTTTTCTAATTTTTTCAAGATTCATTAAATAATCTCTGAACGTCATCTATGTCAGGGCGAGAGTCTTTAATTTCTATGCGCTTACCCATGACCAACAATAATTTGATCAAGGTCGACAAATTCACATCTGCACCACTTTCCACATTGATGATTGTTTGCCGAGATACCATTGCCTTCTTCGATAAATCAATCTGGCTTAATCCCAAAGATTTTCTTTCAGCTTTGATAGCTAAGCCGGCTTGCGTTAAGTTGTAAATGCCTGAAAACATGATTACCCGAAAAAAAGTAAATTATAATTGTCATTATAGGCATAAAGTAATTCAAATGTAAATTTTGATATACATTTTTATGCAGTACTGTGAATATATCAGCTAATGTCCAACTTCTGGGGGCAGATCAGATGGGTTGTTAAGCCTAGCTCAGCTTATTAATTAAGCCAGTCAACAACCTTGAGTCCTTGAATACGATTAAATTCTTTTGTATTGTTTGTGACAATTATTGCATTTAAGCTCAACGCATGTGCGCCAATCATCGTATCAAGCGAGCCAACGGGCGTTCCTTGTTTCTCAAGCGTTGCCCTTAAGTTGCCATAGACCATCGCTGCGCTTTCATCAAAACTCATAACTTCTAGTGGCAAAATAAATTCATCAAGTGCTGCTTGATTTTTCTCTTTAAACTGGCTCTTCGCTACGCCATAACGCAATTCAGCCAATGTCACTGATGAGATACAAATATCACCCACTTGATATGCACTAAACTTGTCTAGAATATCTTTAGGTTTACGCTTAATGAGCGCAATACAGATATTTGTATCTAGCATTAATTTCATACAAAAAATTCTTCGCGAGATTGCTGCTCGGGTTGCTCACGGGTAGTCATAAAGTCATCACTGAATTTATTTAAACTGTCAACAAGCACATCCCACGGATGATTCGACGGAATCAGCACAACCGCATTGCCTGAGCGTTTGATAATCACCTCATCACCTTCAAATCTGAACTCTTTGGGTAAACGCACGGCTTGACTTTGCCCATTTTGAAATAATTTTGCTGTTTTCATAACGACCTCTAATTAATATATATTTATAGTATATATCAAGGAGGATTAATGTCAACAGCATGCCTAAAACACAAACGTATTGAAATTGAACTTACGCCTAATTAAACCACCTCCGCACCTAAAGCTTCAAGCAATTTAGTGAGAAAATCTCACGCTACGATAGATTTATTTCACACGCCACTGATGTTCAAGAGATTGTTTATTGCTAGATTACTTTGGTGCATATTTATCCTTGAAAAACCTGCGCTACAAATTGAATCCGTGACCTGATTAACTCTGCATCCTCTGCTAAAAGACCATCCCTCTCAAGAAGCTTGCCAGATTGGATAATTGTAGCGATTAAGTCTTCAGCGTAATGATGTGCTGCTAGTTTGTTAGCAAATCCAAAATACTTCCAATCGTCAAACATTGCACCATGAGAAATATCCCACCGTCCTTGAGATAACTGCATAGACAAGTTTCTGGGTGTTTCTTCCATATTGGGTACAACATCAAAGGCTGGACTGAGGCGCCATTTTTTTTCACTTTGATTCCAAACTATGGCATGATTTCTCGGATGGTCATCATCATTGCCAATCAGCGCATTAAATATCATTCTGCCAAATAATTCCATCAAATCTACATCAGGCACGCCAATCAAGCGTAATGATTGCGCTAGTAAAGGGTAACTCCAATTCGCATTATTTTGATTAACACTCAATTTTGCAGGATATTCTGTCTTTAATATGGATGCGCCACTCAATACCATGTGCCGCTGGTCACCTGTTCTATCAAATCTGCTGACTAAAACTGCTGTTCTCGCCTGATCCTGATACAACGCAGTATCAGCCATATTTAACTTCGCCCTTGCCCCCATTTGCATGCATGCGTATTCTATGAGCGCGATATTTCTAGTGTCAGTGTTAATGGTGGGTTTGACCATCCAAAAAACATTGCCATCACGCACTGTGGCTTTTGGCCTAGCACCGCCTGAGCTTAAAGTTTTCATTAAGCGCTTTCTAAGCTCCACATGCTTTGCAGGTTGCTGGCTAGACATCAACTGCAACTCTTCAACCAAATCTGCCAACCTAGGCATCTTAGGGCTTGCAATCGTTGATGGGCTAGGCTTTTTATTTACACCAATAGCGAGAGCACCCCATCGGTCAGCATTACCTGAATTAATCAAGTACTCAAACTCATGTGCATTTGCACTGAGGTTGTGCTCTTTTTGTAACAGAAACTTCCCCCAGGCATCTGGGGCAATATCCCGCAAAACATCTGTCAGGCCATTGTATCTTGTTGCTGGGTAAGGGATGGTATCAAGCTTGCCCAAGTTAATGGGGTCAATGCTCCATGGATGACCTGCCTCTAAATAAGAGGGGGCATATTTAAATGCACCAACCACAACACTATTATTATTCTCAGGGCGATCTAGTGTGTATCTGCCAACCGTCACCCACTCACTATTGTCTGGTCTTTGCAAATGAACATATACACTAGAAGTAGTCATCATCACCCTTAGACTTTGGAGGTCGAACTCTTTCTACAGAGCTCAGCATCAATGCGCTATCCGGAGCTGGGCAAAACTGCTCCATGAGACCTAATGCCATCATTGCAGTAAGATAAGTTGCGGCCTGAACTGAATGTTCGCCGCGCTCTATTCGTTGCAAAGTATTTAAGCTGGCATTGATACGATGAGCGAAATCGCGCATGGGTATTTTTCTGGCCTGACGTTGCGCACGAACCGTCTTTCCCCAGCGCTGAACTAAATCAGCAACAGGCAACGGAATTGGAGTGTCTTCTGGAATTCTCTTTGGCATAATTGTACCTATAAACTAATATTTATGTATTATAAGGATTGTTTAATAGGTACGCAAATTTTAATTGTTTGGTTGATATTTGACGCGCTACACAAATACGCCAAAGAAATGTCCTAAGGGACATCTAAACTTTGCAAAGACCAACTGATATCTCATGCTAGTTTATTAAGTCGCTCAAGATGTGACTCTGGTGACTCCTGCACAAAGCGACCCGCAGCTAGATCAGCATGCGTTTGCGCCAATGCAGCATCCAGTTCGCATTCACGCAGATAATGATAGTGGGCAATTTCTATAACCACAAATCGATCTTTTCCGCGCACAGAAACAATGACTTCTGTATTTTCCAGCAACATAGCCTCTATGGCAGCCACCCCTTTTGTTTTAAGATCATTAGCGCTAATGTGAGACATGAGGCAACCTTACTTAGGATACGATATAACGAACATTGAATCACACGTTAACCGCACGGTAAAGAATGTGATTAATTGCCACACATTTTTATATTTTTTCTGCATCTTGTCTGGTTTATGGGTGCAATATGAGTACCTATGATGCTCGCGCCATCCATTCTCATGTAATGGATAAAGGTCGGGGAATACACATCAATTTCCCTAGATCATCCAGTTAGTACTGTTTTTATTTTATGCATAAGCTTGTCAGAGGCTTTAAAATTGCGCGCCTCGATTCTGCTAACATACCCTTGTGTTACATTTAAGCGCCCTGCTAATTCTTGCTGTGACAAATTGGCTTCAATTCTAGCCGCGCGAATTGGATTCTGAATGTAATCATTCAAAGCGAATGGCACGTATTCATCGTCATCATTGGCGCTGCCAACTAGCGCCATGTAGTCTGCATATGGAATCACAGCAAACGCTGGTTTGTTATGCTCATAAATAATTTGTGGTTTTGCACTCATTTGTATATATCCTTTCTATGACCTACTTTTACAATTTCAACAATGCGAATTTCGTCGTCACGATTGAATTTAACTCGGTAGTTACCGACTCTTAAACGTAACTTTGCTTCAGGGTCATTGGTAAGCGATTTAATATCCAAACTTGGGTTATCTGGGTTATGTCCAAGAATAAATATTTACTCGGCGATACATTCTTTTGTCGCCACCGATAACTTTAAAAGCTGTTTTTGAGCTCGTTTAGTAATTTTTATTTCATATTTAGTCATAATATTACTTTTTATTACTTTTTGCTAGTTTAAGTGAATTTATTCTAATTGTCATTTTTATTCTACACGGGCAGTTTAAATGAGAATGACTGGCCAGTTTAATAACCGTGGCTTTTAGCTCCACCTCAGCTTTGATGCTCACGCTATCCATCTCACGGCTGAACCCAGAAGCTTTCCGCGCAAACCTGAGGTGAAATCTACGTGGCCAACAGTTGCGCAGGTTTCACCTTAATTTGGCTATTCTTTTCAGCGTGCCATAAGTCATATTGAAGTTGTAAGCGTAACCAGATTTCTGCGTTACCACCTAGCCATTGTGCTAAACGAATCGCCATATCAGCACTTATGGAAGCGTGACCATTAATCATGCGTGATAAAGTAACACGTGCTACGCCTAGCTGCTCTGCGGCTTCAGTAACCGTTAAACCCAATGCTGGAAGTACATCTACTTTTAGTGTCTCTCCTGGATGTGGTGGGTTGTGCATTTTTCTCATATTCATATCTCCTAGTGATAGTCCTGATAATCGACAATTTCTGCATCTTCACCAGCAAAACTAAATGTGAGTCGCCAATTGCCATTGACCCATATGGACCAATGCCCTGTGGTTAATCTGTGCAACTTCCATCCCGGCATATCCATTTCTTTCGGGTCTGTCGCCATGTGCAGCATCGCTAATTGACGCGCTAACTTATTAGCGTGGTCTGCTCTTATGCCCGCCTTACTGCCAGTCAAGAAAAATCTCTCAAGACCTTTATGTGCGAAATTCTTTATCATTACATTGTATCGTATAGCGCATCAGCTTACAATGCAAGCATTATTAACCTGAGGCACTAATGTTAAACGTGGGCCATCCTTACTAAGAATAGGATATAACGAACCTTACATAGCACCCGCATGTTTGTACTTTTTTTCTAGGGATGTTTACACTTTGATTTTCCACACGTTTACACTTGAGTTTTAATTAAAGTGTAAACGTAAGGAGAGGAATCATTTCGCCAATGGGGGTAAAAGCAATCAATTTTATCAATCTACAATACGACTCTAAACTTCCGCATTCGCATAATCAGCATTCACCTTTTTACTACTAAATGCTCAGTACTGTGATGATGCATTTGTAGAGAAAGCTTAGCACCAGGTTTCACCGTAATACGATTTCTATGTCTGCCATACGAGTGATTTGCGATGGCTTTCCCAATAAAAGTATAGTAATATAATCTTACTTCATTACTTTTCTAGGAATTGATGCCATGTTAGCTAAAATCACCAGTAAGAATCAATTGACCTTACCAAAGTCTGTGGTTACCTCAATAGGTAAACCAGATTACTTTGAAGTAGCAATTGAAAATGGCCGCATCATGCTCACCCCTGTACGAATTCAGCAAGCTGATGCAGTACGAGCAAAATTAGAAGCTTTAGGCATTGATGACCAAGACGTTGCGAACGCAATTCAGTGGGCAAGAAAAAGTAAAGCATGAGTTGCCGCATAGTGCTTGATACCAATTGCATTATTTCTGCGTTGATGTTCTCAAGGCAAAAGATGACATGGCTACGCCATAACTGGCAATCTGGGGTGATTGTTCCAATCGTCAGCAAAGACACCGCGAATGAATTATTGAAAGTACTGACATATCCAAAGTTTAAACTCACCAATCAAGAGCAAGGCTTATTGTTGGCTGATTTTCTACCTTATGCCGAAACGTTTACTTTTAATGATGTGCCGCTCAATCTGCCTATGATTAGGGATGAAGCAGACCAAATGTTTTTAAATCTAGCAGTAGCAAGCAAAGCTGAAGCTTTAGTTACTGGCGATAATGACCTACTTGTGATCAAAGATAGCTTCAAAACGCCGCCTATTATGACGCTTAGTGAGTTCGAATTATGGTTAAAAACCTGATGTTGCGTAAGTTAATGTTGAATGCACTAAATATGCCCCACTCCACTTAATACACAGCATCGTGATCGCCAATATTGATGGGGATTATTTGCCTATCTTGAATCAACAACTCTAGTGTGATGCGATAAGAGATATTAATCGAGATAGAATGCACTCCCTGTAGCTTTCCACTCAAAGCATGAAGACGTAACGATGGGTGAAATGGGTTGGCTTCAAGTAACTGCAATGTTTTAAGGTATTGCTGACGCAAATCAGGATGACGCTTCAACCAACGCAATGCACTACGATTAAAGGTATCAGTGAATATCAGATGATAACTCATACCATTTTATCAAGTCGCTCAAGATGTGACTCAGGAGACTCCTGCACAAAGCGACCTGCAGCTAGATCAGCATGTGTTTGCGCCAATGCGGCATCTAGTTCGCATTCACGTAAGTAGTGATAATGCGCAATGTCCATGACTACAAATCGATCTTTTCCGCGCACAGAAACAATGGCTTCTGAATTTTCTAATAGCATAGCTTCTATGGCAGCTACCCCTTTTGTTTTAAGATCATTAGCGCTAATGTGAGACATAAGCCATCCTTTTAAGAACACGATTAATAAAACATTAAATCACACTTTAAACCGCACTGTAAAGCGCGTTATTAAAGAAAATAATAAGTGTTTAAAAATAATCTGCTTCAGCGAACATCACGCCATCTAAATCTTTTTTGGATAAAAGAGGCTCACCTTCCATTGACCACACATGTTTGTACTTTTTTTCTAGGGATGTTTACACTTTGATTTTATACACGTTTACTCTTGAGTTTTAATTAAAGTGTAAACGTAAGGAGAGGAATCATTTCGCCAATGGTAGCAAAAGCAATCAATTTTATCGATCTACAATGCGATTCTAAACTTCCGCATTCGCACAATCAGCGTTCACATTTTTACTAGGAACATAGCTGCATTTTTAAAGCTTACGAACGACCATAAGTATCTTCAAACCGCACAATATCATCTTCACCTAGATAACCGCCCGATTGGACTTCTATCAAATGTAGTGGCAATTTTCCTGGGTTTTCTAGACGATGTTTAACACCAATCGGAATATAGGTAGATTCATTTTCGCTAAGCACTTCATCAACACCGTCACGAGACACCACGGCAGTTCCACTTACCACTACCCAATGCTCAGCACGGTGATGATGCATTTGTAGAGAAAGCTTAGCACCAGGTTTCACCATAATGCGCTTCACTTGAAAGCGATCACCATTATCAATACTTTCATACCAGCCCCAAGGACGATATACGCGTGAATGTTGCTCATGTTCGCTACGGCTATTCAGTTTAAGATAATCCACAACCTTTTTTACTTCTTGAGCTGAGTCTTTATGTGCCACAAGGATTGCATCAGGCGTTTCAACAATAATCAGATTGTCCACACCAATCGCTGCCACCATTCGACTTTCAGAGCGAATTAATGAGCCCTGCACGTTTAATGTAAAAACATCACCACGTAGCGAATTACCCTCAGCATCACGTGCTTGCACATCCCACAATGCAGTCCATGAGCCTACATCGTTCCAACCCATTTCTACAGGCACAACAGCAGCCAAACTAGTTTGCTCCATCACCGCATAATCAATGGAATCAGAAGGTGATGCACTAAATGCTTTTTCTTCTAAACGGCAAAAATCTAAATCCTGATAACTGTTTTGAATGGCTAATTCAACCTGCTTAATGATTTGAGGTTTAAATTTGGTTAATTCGGCCAGATAAACGCTAGGTTTAAACAAGAACATGCCGCTGTTCCAGAAAAAGTCACCGCTATTAATATAAGCTTCAGCCGTTTCAAGGTTAGGTTTTTCTACAAACTGATTTACTTCAAAACAACCATCAGCATTTGTGATAGCCGTACCTGACTGAATATAGCCATACCCCGTCTCTGGGCTACTTGGCTGAATACCAAAAGTGACTAAACGTCCAGCCTTAGCCGCAACTGCAGCGCGCTTCACGGCTTGTTCAAATGCATCAATATCACGAATCACATGATCCGCTGGCAATACTAGCATCAAACCCTCTGGCTCATCCACTAGCACCATAGCTGCTGCAGCAATTGCCGGCGCAGTATTGCGCCCGATAGGTTCTAGCATGATTGATTTTGGTGTGAGATTAAGCGCTCTCAACTGTTCCGCCACCATGAATCGATGATCATTTCCACAGACCACAATCGGCGAATCTATTTCAGCCCATTGAGACAGGCGATTTAATGTTTCCTGTAGCATTGAAAGTTCCGAAACCAGCGGAAGTAGCTGTTTAGGCAATGCTGCGCGAGACATCGGCCATAGGCGTGTGCCTGAACCGCCAGAAAGAACAACAGGAGTAATTTTCATAAGTTTTTAAGAAGTCTGAGTAATAATTGAATTTACAGAAAAATAGGGGGTGCGGTCAATAGTCTACTTGGACCATTGACTCAATCACCCTTGTCACAATGATTGATTAAACGCAGGCAATCACTTGCCAGCCAGTTAGCACGCTCCTGCGTATCAGCCTCTGCATAACAGCGCAACTCAGGTGCATTACCAGAAGGTCGGAAATGCACAATTTCACCATTATCCAAGTAAATTCTAAGGCCATCGGTTTGATCAATACTTGTGGGCTTTGCGCCTAGCGTAATGAGCAACGTACTAATAGATTCCATAGAAGCTGAAAGCGATTGTAGTAGCTTTTGACTTAATTCAACTGGGAAAGACTGCAATCTATCACTGCCAGTGAAGCGTGCTGGCAAATCATTTAACAGCTGTGATAATGCGTAACCTTTCTCTTTGGCCATGGCAAGTAAAGCCAAAATAGGTAGCACAGCATCTCTTGTCATTAAAGGCGACAATATATTGCCATTTTTATTAATACTTGAGCCCAGCAAAAAACCTCCATTTGCTTCAAAGCCGACTACATTAGCTAAGCCTGAAACCAACATCTTCTCCATTGCCTCAATCACATAAGGAGAACCTATGCGGGTACGTGCAATATGAGGGAATACTTCACACAACTCTATTGCCGTATTGCAGCTCACAGGGGTAGCAACTGCCTGCGCATCTAGATATTGGGCACACAGTGTGCCTACAATATCACCACGAAACCAATTACCTTGCTCATCACCAATTAATGGTCTGTCCGCGTCCCCATCGGTAGAGAGAATCGCATCAAAACCCACCTCTTTTGCCCACAGCTTAGCCTGTGCAACATCCACCTGACTGACAGCTTCAGTATCAATCGGAACAAATATATCTGTGCGTCCTAACGAAACTACCTCAGCACCTAAAGCTTCCAGCAGTTGAGTAAGTAAATCACGCGCTACGCTTGAGTGCTGATAAAAACCAAGGCGCATGCCAGCTAAACATTGGCTTGGAAAAACATTTAGGTAACGATTAATATACAACTGACCAGCCGCCTGATTGATTTCAGGTAAAGTCAGTGCTGGCAATTCATTGGGCATATCTACTACAGCATTAGTGATAGCTGCTTCATCAGCCTTAGTGATTTCACCTTGCATGCCGTAAAATTTGATGCCGTTGCGATCAAATGGAATATGGCTACCCGTGACCATAATGCCAGGAATATTTTGAGTCTGTGCGTAATATGCCAATGCTGGTGTAGGCAAGGCTCCACAGAACTCCACCTCTAAACCAAGATGTTTGGCTGTAGCAGCACATGCAGCGACTATCTCTGGACTACTAGGACGAAGGTCCATCGCAATCGCAACACGACTACCTGACTTTGCACTGATTACCTGCAAGAAGGCCAATGTGTAGGCAAAGCATAACTCTGGCGTTAATGCAGAAACTAAGCCACGAACACCGCTGGTGCCGAAGCGCACGCCGCTAGAATTCATGAGGCTTTGAATAGATTGCGTAATCATCTACATTCCCATGCCCAAGCATGTTGAACAATTGATTCCAAATCAGGATACACTGGCTCCCAACCAAGTTGAGCACGTGCTCTTCTAGAATCTGCTACTAATCGTGCAGGGTCACCATCACGACGTGGGCCATCTACCACTTTCACCTTACGACCTGTGACTTTTTCAACGGAATCAATGACCTGTTGTACAGAGAAGCCTTCACCATTACCGAGATTAAATCGCTCACTCGCACCACCACCTGTTAGATACTGCAAGGCCAGCAAGTGAGCGGAACATAAATCAACAATGTGGATGTAATCACGTACACAGGTACCGTCAGGCGTATCGTAATCACGGCCGAACACCTGAATTTCAGATCTGCGACCTGAAGCAGCTTGTAGAATCAGTGGCACTAAGTGCGTTTCAGGTTCATGACGCTCACCTAATTGACCTTCAGGGTCAGCCCCTGCGGCATTAAAGTAACGCAGACAAACAGACTTCAGCTCAAAGGCATGATCATAATCAGCCAGAACCTGTTCTACCATCAACTTGGATCGTCCATAAGGATTCACCGGCTTGTTAGAGTGCGCCTCGTCAATGGGCACATAATCTGGCTCACCAAATACTGCTGCCGTAGAAGAGAAAATGAAATGCTTTACATTGTGCGCCACCATAGCATCTAACAAGTTCAGCGTATTTGAAAAGTTGTTGCGGTAATAGATATCTGGGCGACGCACAGATTCACCCACCTGAACGAATGAAGCAAAATGCATCACCGCCTGAGGTTGATGTTCGGTAAACACTGCGTCTAATGCCGCTTGATCAGCTAAATCACCCAACACAAACTCCCCGCCAAGCACTGCATCGCGGTACCCGCCAGAGAGGTTATCAAACGTCACTACCTCATGCCCTTTGGATAAGAGCATTTTTACCATGTGTGAGCCTATGTAACCTGCGCCACCTACCACTAGAATTTTCATACCCATCTCAATTATCAAAAAATATAATACTGAAATAAAACTCTAAAATTTAGCAATTAAATGTCGAGAGTTTCATTAAACGTTAATGAGTCATATTTGCATAATTTAATGTAAATAAATATACACAAAACACTACCAGCTATTCCACTGTTACCGATTTTGCTAAATTGCGCGGCTTATCCACGTCAGTACCCTTCACTAGTGCCACATGGTAAGCAAGCAATTGTAAAGCAACCACATGCAACACTGGTGACAATAGTCCGTAATGCTCTGGTAAACGAATGACGTGAACACCATCGCTCTCAGTCACTGCACTATCAGCATCCGCAAACACATAAAGCTCTCCACCTCTCGCTCTCACTTCTTGAAGATTAGATTTCATTTTTTCTAGCAATCGATCATTTGGCGCTACGCTAATCACCGGCATATCACTATCAATCAAGGCTAGTGGGCCATGCTTAAGTTCACCAGCAGGATAAGCTTCCGCATGAATATAAGAAATTTCTTTAAGTTTAAGTGCACCTTCTAACGCAATGGGGTAATGGTGTCCCCTACCAAGAAACAATGCATGCTGTTTTGTAGCAAACTGTTTTGCCCATTCTACAATTTCCGGCTCCATGGCCAACACTTTTTGTACGGCCACGGGGATATGTCGTAGTGAACTGAGATGTTTCGCCTCATCATTTACAGACAAGCGACCAGATTGCTTGGCTAATGTTGCTGCCAACATAAAAAGCGCAACCAACTGAGTTGTAAATGCTTTGGTTGAAGCCACACCAATTTCCGGACCCGCTCGTGTTAAAAACTTAAGTGCACATTCACGCACTATGGCGGATTCAGCAACATTACAAATCGCTAAGGTACGCATCATGCCGAGGTTACGCGCATGCTTTACAGCAGCAAGCGTGTCAGCAGTTTCACCTGACTGTGAAATTGCAATGACTAGCGTATCAGGATGTGACACTGATGTACGATAGCGATATTCACTCGCCGTTTCAACTGTGCAGGAAATACCAGCCAATTGTTCAATCCAATAGCGCGCCACCATCCCAGCATTAAAACTCGTGCCGCACGCTAAAATAAGTACATTATGAACATCTTTAAAAGCTTCTGGTGCAGAAGCACCAAACATGTTTGATGAAAAACCATGTGCTGAATCTACGCCACCCAACATTTCAAGGGTATTCGCCAGCGCTGCAGGTTGCTCAAAAATCTCTTTCTGCATAAAGTGCTGGAATTGGCCTAACTCAACTTCATCGGCTGAAAGGCTACTTTCGTGCTGAGGGCGTTCAACGGTTATACCTGATGAATTGTTGATGCGATAGCTATCGTGAGTAATTTCAGCAATGTCACCATCTTCCAAGTACACCATCTTACGTGTTACTTGTAACAGTGCTGACGCATCAGAGGCGGCATAATAACCTTCCTGCCCAATGCCCAACATAAGGGGTGCGCCATGACGTGCAAGAATAATGCGGCCACTATCTTCGGATCTTTCACTCAGCACGGCTATTGCATAAGCGCCAACAAGTTCTGTTGTAGCCAAGCGCACAGCATCAAATAAATCTGGAACAGTCTGTAGCGTGTATTCAATGAGATGGGCGATTGCTTCAGTATCAGTGTCTGAGGTGAATATAAATCCTTCAGTCTCTAGGTGCTGTCGTAATTCAGCAAAGTTTTCGATAATACCGTTATGTACTACGGCCAAGCCATTTGAAATGTGAGGGTGCGCATTGCGTTCAGAGGGCTCACCATGCGTTGCCCAGCGGGTATGTGCAATACCAATATCAGCTTGTAGCCCTGAGGCTAGAGTAGACAACTCTGCCACACGACCAACGCTGCGTAGCCTTGTTAGTTGTGGATTAAGAACAGCTAAGCCAGCAGAGTCATAACCTCGGTATTCAAGCTTACTGAGCCCCTCAATAAGTACTGGAACGATGTTCTGTTTTGATATTGCAGCTACGATTCCACACATTAGCTTATTTCCTATTTATCATAAGGAACTAATACTAACCAGTCCGCAAAATGAAACAAATAGCCCAAACAGACTATATGATTACCAAAAGAAGTCTTAATCGCTACCAAACAAATCTCGCGTATAAACCTTAGAAGCAACATCGGTCAAATCTTTAGTCATACGGTTAGAAACAATCACATCCGCTTTTTGCTTAAACTCATTCAAATCGTTAATCACTTTTGATTTAAAAAACTCAGCTTCATGGAGTGCAGGCTCATACACAATCACCTCTATCCCCTTAGCCTTAATTCGCTTCATAATGCCTTGAATACTAGAAGCTCTAAAGTTGTCTGAACCGCTCTTCATTACTAGGCGATATATACCAACTACTTTTGGTGAAAGTTTCACAACACTGTCTGCTATAAAATCTTTACGCGTACTGTTCGATTGCACAATGGCATTAATTAAATTCTGCGGCACATTGCTATAGTTTGCCAAAAGCTGCTTAGTATCTTTAGGTAAGCAGTATCCACCATAGCCAAAAGATGGATTGTTATAATGATTACCAATGCGAGGATCTAACCCTACTCCATCAATAATTTGTTTCGAGTCTAAGCCATGTGAGGCCGCATAGGTATCAAGCTCATTAAAATAAGCAACGCGCATGGCAAGGTAAGTGTTCGAGAAAAGCTTAATGGCCTCAGCCTCAGAACTATCGGTCAATAACACTGGAACATCAGGTTTTAACGAGCCATCTTGCAACAATTGTGCAAAAGTCTTTGCTCGATCAGATATCTCACCTACAACAATTCTTGAAGGATACAGATTGTCGTATAGCGCCTTTCCTTCACGTAGAAATTCAGGTGAAAACATTAAGTTTTCGCACTGCAACTTCTCGCGGATCTCGGTGGTGTAACCAACAGGAATTGTTGACTTAATCACCATTACTGCTTTGGGTGCAAGTGCCATCACATCTTTAATCACAGATTCAACTGACGTGGTATTAAAGTAGTTTGTTTCAGAATCATAGTCTGTAGGAGTGGCTATGATGACAAAGTCTGCACCTACATAAGCATCACTTTTATCCAGTGTAGCTCTGAAGTTGAGCTGTTTAGTTTTAAGATATTCCTCAATCTCAGCATCTTCAATCGGTGAGACTTTACGATTCAGCATATCAACCTTTTCAGGCATGATATCTAAAGCCACCACTTCATTTTTTTGTGCCAACAAAACGGCTAAAGAAAGCCCAACATAACCAGTACCAGCAATTGCGATTTTCATTCACTTAACCCTTAAATCTAAAAAATAATTCCTAAAATAATTCTTGGTGTATTGATGCACTAAGCTTGACGCTAAAGCATCTTCAATCGGCCACCACTTCAGCTCACTATGCTGCTCATCTGCAATGGGTAACGCAAAATCTGCAGGCACTTCAACTTTGTGCGCCAACACCACATAATGGGTTGATATCCCAACATCACCAGCAAAACAATCTTCATACATGTGCTCATAAGCGCCATGAAAACTCGGCTTTAAATGACCATTTACAAGAGAATCGCCTAGCCCAAGCTCTTTATCCGCAATGCGCACCAGTGCAGCCTGAATCGACTCGTTCTTCAAAATGCGTCCACCAGGCACAAACCAAAAACCCTGTGCAGGCCGGTTGTTGCGTAAACCCAGCAACACCTCACAGCCGCCACGCATGACTACAAGGTCCATTGACACCAGTGGCGTTGCGGCTACAACCGTAGCAAAGGTTTGATTATCAAGCATTGCCGAACATCAACTGTTTAGTTGCCTTCAATATAAATAGCGTATTCGTCACTAAATTTAATTTGCAAGTATATATTCTTGCAAACGTTTAACTAAATCTGGTGATGCAAAGTCACTAATACCTCCACCGCCATTCAACGTGTTTCTGTTATTCAGTAAAATCTCAATCTCAGACTCATCTTTAGCAACAGTGATACCTGGGGTGCTTCCCAGCCACTTAGCAGTTGCAAGTTGATGATCATTTCGGTGTTCACCAAGACTGGCTCGCCGAGGCATAATTAAAATAGGTTTTTTATACTTAAGGGCAGTTAATATCGACCCCATTCCAGCGTGTGAAACAATCAAACTAGCCTGTTTAAACAACCCATCGGCTACATCCGGTGCCACAAAATCAGCAAACTCAATATGTTTAGGTGCATAATCCGTAGGACCAACCTGCGCAAAAACTTTATCAGAAGGATTATTGACCGACCACTTATCAACTGCAGTAATTAGACGATCAAAAGACAGTTGTGTACCAACGGTAACGAATATCACAGTACACTCCCCCAACACTTTGGTCCATGTTCATCAGCAAGATGTGGCCATTGAGTTAACCAAACATCAGCAAATCTTTTTACCTTTTGTCCAGAGGTAGATAACTCCTCCGAATTTGCTATACTGTCTAACCAGATTGTTTTTGCGCCAAGCAGCTTTCCAAACATAATGGCAGAAAAGCCGGGCGCAGCGCCTGTAGTGATAATAATATCTGGCCTATATGAGATAACAATCCATGCCACTTGCATAAACATTTTAATTAGCTTCATTTTCTGCCACATATTGGCATCCATAACAACATGAAGAACACCCTGAACGTCTGCCTGATACCCTGCATTTGTACTAATATACACAATCTGACATCCCTCAAATGCAGGCCTCAACCTAAGCAACTGAACCCAATGACCGCCACCTGAAGCAACAGCAAGCACCCTCTTACGCATCGGTTTCATATCTTCCATAAAATCCCCCTTAATCACCTTCAGCTTGAATTAGAAACCATTCACAATCAAACACTTAAGCCACATTATTTTGCGTTATCGTGAGCTATAAAAGAGCGATAAAGCTCTTCAAGTTTTGGCATAACAACCTGTTTAGAAAAATTACGTTCTACCTGATTACGAGCTGCCATACCCATTTTTTTTCTCAAAGTAGCATCTTTGGCTAATTTAACAATTGCAGCCGATAATGCAACTTGATCACCTGCATCAATTAAAATTCCATCGACTCCGTCTCGTACTTGTTCAGGAATGCCCCCTACTCGCGTTGAGATAACAGGCACCTGCCAACTCATCGCCTCAAGCAAACTAACTGGAAGGCCTTCGTTATATGACGGCAGCACATAGATATGAGCTCGGCTTAAAAGCCTTACTTTTTCCTCACCACTCACCCACCCAGCAAACTCAACATGACCTTCAATCTTTAGCTCTGCAGCCCTTGCCTGTGCCTGCTCAACTTCGCCATTGCCACCTATGATCAAACGCAACATTGGTATTTGAGCAATAGCATCTTTAAATGCTGGCAATAAATCGTAAACGCCCTTACGCGTGCCTATCAAACCGAGAAATAGCAATTCCACATCGGTGTTATTTGCACTGTCAGTTATAGATTGCATATCTGGCAAATCAACATAGTTGGGCAAAACTTGTACTGTTGCCTGTGGCGAAATGGATTTCACGTATTGCAACCAACTTTCAGACAGCACAACCACCACAGACTGCTTTTCTAAAATCCAACCTATCAATCGCTGCAAAAATATAGGTTGTTTGACAACAAAGCTTTTCATCTCCGAACCATGTAAGTGAAAAACTACGGGCACACCAACTATTCTGGAAATGATGGCTAAAAGAGACTTCCGCCAGAAGCTTCCTTTCATTGCCGCGTGGCAATGGACCAAACTAACTCGCCGACGCAAGAGAAGCCAAACAAGGAACAAGAACACCTTCGTTGCGGTAAATAAACGTAACGCAAGACCACCTTCAACATGTGAGTTCAAAAGCACTACGTTCCATCGAGTAAAGAGTCCATCAGTTTCATAACCTTCAACAACGGAGCGCATCCCACCTCGCGCTTGAGTGCATATCATTACTACGTTTTTATTAATCATATTGCTCAAATATTACATTCTCAAGTTAATAATCTGCCTGCTAATCACTCACAACTTACGGAACCGTACGTTTTTAATGTAAATTTTAGAATATTTATTTATTCTCGGCGCGCGGTACTGGCCAGCCTTAAAATAATGTTGGTAACTATTAAGCATATTTCGGCCAACGAATTTCGCATCAAGTTCTGGATGATCATCCACACTGAAATTTACGGAACCATTATTGAGTGTGCTCCAATGAATTTTTACACTCAAATTTAACCAAATATCTGTTGGCACTGGAGCCCAAGTAATCTTTTTACCTTGTATGCCTTGAAGCCCTATGCCAACACTACCACCACGGTTTTCAATATAAATAGCCACAGGTGGGGGTTGACTCTTGAATGTAGCCCAAGTTTCGCCAAACTTTGGGTTTGGCTGATCATGCCATTGAGCAATCAACCACCATTGACTAGTTTCTCCGCCTGGCTCATTTTTGGATGGAACCATGATAGACCAACGGTATTCAATGGTATCACCTTCTGCAAAAGGATAATCAATCGATATTTCGGAACGTATACCGTTGTTCAGCCTCTCATTCTGTTCGTTCAAGACAAACCCGACATAACCGTCGGCAAGATAGATATTCGCACAACTTGGAATCTCAAGATTCAAGAATGGTACCAATTCCTTATTGATGCCCATCACATTGGCTAACTTGCCCTTATCGACATATTTACACCCTTGTGCATTAGCAGAGCCACCTACTAAACAACAGAGAAATACAACATTACACACGAATCTAAATTGTAATTTCATGATTTTTTTGCAAGAATGCGAGCAGGTGGACCGACTACTACAGAGTTCGATGGAACATCTTTGGTAACCACAGTTCCAGCTCCAATAATAACATTATCACCAATCTTTAGATTTCCAATCACAGTGGCTCCTGCGCCAAACTCCACGTTATCCCCAATGACTGGCAGCAAGTCTGCATGCTCCCCCTCTCCCTTATTGCCTATAGTCACTGCCTGACGTAGCACACATCCAGTGCCAATACGCACCCCTTTATGTATGACGAGACCCACTCCATGATAAACACGGAGACCCTGACCAATTTCGGTACCAGCTGGCAGCTCTATGCCTAACAAAAATTCAGTGTAAATCTTGTAAAGAACAGCAATTGGACGAAAAAAATGCCGCATCGGTGATTGACCATTGATTGCGTAAGAAGCTATACGGAAAAATACAATCACGGAGCTCATGCGAAAGCCTTTAGCCAAACCAAGCTCCAACTTGAGTATTCTAAAGATGTCGCCCAGCGAGGTCTTCATATTACATAATCCTATGTTTTCTCTAAACAGTATAAAATCCTGCTATTTATAATGATTTCAGGCTCTCTAACTGGCCGAACAGCTCCAATTACAGTTGCAAGCGTGTAGCAATGCCATGAACATACAGAAAATATCGCTTCATGTACATTTTGCTTTTTTATAGCCATTGCCACTAGGAGAGAACCCCATATAAAAAATTCTGGCATGAGTAAAGCGTATTTAAATTCAAGAAGCTCAAAATACATAGCGCAGAGCATCAAGATACCTGCCACAAAATGTAGCAGTGGAGCAATAAACACAAACCATGCCTGACGAACTGTTATCCACCACCATGGTTGACCGAACGCACTTCGAAGATACATGCCAAAGGCATGCATCCGACGGGACCTCCACATTCTTGCCAGCATTTGCCAATCACTCTCGGAATAACCAGTATGGAATACGGCTGTAGTCGGGAGCCGAACCAGACGCCATCCTTTAGCGCGCAAACGAGCGCCAAGCTCGGCCTCCTCACATGCCGCAAGCCAACGATGCGCAAGATAACCAACCGACTCAATTGCAACTCGTCTATATAACCCACCACCCCCAAGTTCTGATACTTCCTGTGCCTGCTGTAATGCCAACGCCCTTGACACTCGGTGTTTATCATTGGCTGTTTGAACACTCAAGTCGACCAGTCGACCAGAAACTCCACCAACTTCGGGATGCGATTCAAGATAAGACAATGCAAACGATAAGAATCCTCGTTGCAATTTCATATCCCCATCCAACACATAAATATATTCGCCAAGTGCATATTGATATCCAAGCTGCACTGCCGATGCGCATCCGCGATCCTCACCGCGTTCAAACTGTACAATTTTAACAGCAAAATCTTTAGCAATCTCAACCGTATTGTCTGTTGAAATCGAGTCAACTAATATAATCTCACCATCAATGCTTTCTAACTCATCTAATACCGACCGAAGGCAATCAGCGATTTTATCTTCCTCATTAAGCGCTTTAATAAGGAAGCTAACTTGCGGAGCTGTCGCAGTGGAAATGTTCATTTGATCTCAGAAACCTCTCGGCGAAGGCGCCACATACGTCGCAAATAACGTAAACCATACAGTGCAGTTTCGACGGGAGCTTGTGCAAAATAGCTTCGTCGAACCAGCCATTCTTCTTGCCTAGCTTTTAACTTATTCGCTGTGGAAAGACTACCTTCATGTTCACGAAATACAGTCAACGGTGCGTCAATTTGTATCGGCAGGTAGTGTTGCCCTAGTCTAAGCCAAAGATCAATATCCATCGCATATTTGAGAGTCTCATTAAACATTCCCACAATCGCAAATGCCCCACGTCGAATGAACACTGCAGGATGTTGAACAGTAGCACTACCAGCAGCATAGCGCTTGAAAGTGAATTTACTAAGTGGATAGTCGGAAGTCTGTAGTGTTCCGTCATTCAATACATGGATTTTCCCGTATACCCACTGACAGTTTTGAAAATTTTTGAACCTTGTAGCAACATTACTTAAAACATCTATTGAAACGTAATAATCATCCGAATGTAAATGTGCGACCACATCGCCAGTAGCTGCCTCAATCCCAGCATTCATAGCCCTGCTGATTCCACCTTTGACATCCTTGAGTACAATTGCCTGGGGACATCGCTGCGCAATCATTTCAAGTGTGCCATCGGTTGAGCCGCCATCAACGAATATATGTTCGATATGAGGATAATCCTGCCCCTGTACCGAGTTGATAGTATCGGCGAGCGTCGTTACGCTATTCCAAGTGCAAGTAATAATAGAAAATTTTAGAGGGTTAATCATAGCTGAACTCATCGTTTATAAATCTCAAGAATCGAATCCAGTACTACGCTGACATCCATATCCAGCTTATCAGGCAATGGCATGGCCACAGTGCTCTGCAATGCTTGTGCAAATGCTGCATTCACCAGCTCAGGCATAGTCTGCACCAGTACCAGTTGCCCTTCATATCGCTGATAACGGATCAATTCTGGTGTACCTCCACGGGATAAAGCAATACAGGGTCGACCTAGCGCCAAAGCTTCAAGAGTGGTTGTTCCGAAGGGCTCTTGCCAGATTGAAGGCACCACGCACACATGGGATTGTGCGGTCATGCCAATGACAGAATCGTAAGACTGCCAGCCACTGAAAATGATTTGATCGTTGGCATATTGCTGTTCAAGCACGCCTTTTTCAGGACCATCGCCAACAATATTAAGCGTAACACCTTGCGGAATTCGATTAGTCGCTTCAGCGAGAAACGCGCCGAAACCTTTGGCCTGATCAATGCGCCCCGCAAGCAATATCTTGCCTTGTTCAAAAGTACCTGAAGTCCCAGCAAGTCTAAGTAGACGAGAAAGATCGATAAAGTTATGAACGACATGCGTTTTGTCCATATTCGCCGAAGGTACGGCTCTAACAAACTGGCGCCGCAAGAAGTCTGATACAAAAATCGTCTTGCATTTTGCAAATGTATCGGCAGTTTCGCGACGATAACGATTAACGGCCGTAGCACTAATAAATTGTCGAAAGGGGCCAGGGTTTGCATGAATACACTGTGCACAATCCTGTGGTCGCGTGGTATCGCAAACCTCCCCATCAACAAAACGCACATGGGTCAGGCATTCGCTCCCCTGATCATGACGGGTTTGAACAAAGTTGATTGTGCCAGATACATATCGACCTACCATAGGCAAATGGCCGTGGTAATGAACAACATCATAGCCACTTGCACGCGCAGTTATAGCGCGAGCAATGCGTTTGGCTAAAGCTGGTCGTTTGGGTGCGATAAATACCCCTAACTGCGTTTCTTTCCAGCCTGCGTTTGCCAAGTCAAATCCTGGTATAAAGTGCCCTTTAAACCCGATTTCACTCGCACATGCTGAATAATCGCAATCGTTTCGTCCCATCAAATGGACTTGATGCCCAGCATCAATCAACGCATTTGCAAGTGTCACAACATGCTTTCCTAGGCCGCCCACTTGAGGAGCAGGTATATCTTCAGATACCATTAAAATACGCATGCTGTGTCAGACCTTTCTAAGGAAAATGGTTCTCAGAGCAGAGAACAGCTTAGATCGATCATTTGGCATTAATACAAAGCTAACACCCAAGACCACTAAAAGTATGATGGAGATTGCCATTATGACAATCAGAGGCAAGATTCTATTCCCCGCTTCTTGAACAAGCAATCCGCTAAGACTGGCAACTGCGACAATAATTGTCATGGGCATTGCATAGCTGCGTTTGAGTAACTCACTTAACGTGCATGGCACTGTTCTTCCATGAACAAAAACTAAAAAAAGTGTTGTCATCAATGATGCTGAGATCAAATGTGCCCAAGCCACACCTTGAATTCCCCATAGGTAAACAAAACCGTATACCGCAATCAGGCCTATGCAGGCGCGGACAAGAGCGAAACTACCAGACACACGAGGATGCCCCAATCCATCATTGATCAATGAAGGGATGTTTGTGAGCGAATCTACAAACTGAGCAACGGCAACAATAGCTAAAATTAAAGCCCCGTAACGCGCAAAATCTGGGTTCATCCAGTAATACAAAATTGGATACGAAAAAATACCAACTAGTATCAGAATTGACCCGTTAATAAAAACTATGTAACGCGATGCCTTGATATAAAGTAATTGCAATCGTACTGTTTCACCGTTAGCAGAAAGTGCGCTGGCAGAGGGGAAAAGTACGCTAGAAAGCCGGAAAGTCAGACCCAGCACACGGTTTGCCAGCGTAGCGGCAACAGTGTAATAAGCCAACTCTTTCAACCCGACAACCGAGCCAATAATTAACTTATCTGCATAAGTATAGGTCAGCGCAGCAATCCGGCTTAGAAAAGAAAATGCACTAAATTCAATTAGGCCGTGAGCAATATCTCGTTCAGGCCAAATGATTCGAAGATCGGGTAATAATCTACGAATAATTACCCACAATATAACGCAATTGACCGCGCTGGCAATGACACGAAATAAAATAACTTCAACAAGACCAAATCCTGCTATCAGGATGCCAACAGTCGCCAACGGCACAATGGTGCCAAAAGCCATCTCAATTCGACTGGTCATATCATAACGATGCAGGGATTGTGGAACGCTCTGGAAATAAGTCTGAATTTGAGTAAATAGAAATCCGAATGCCGCGACATGCAGACTATCCTCACCCAAAGCCATTAGGTTGGCTGGGATTTCGAAAACATGATGTATAAGATATGTGGCGCCAAAAAATATGGCTGTCGCACCGACGATACCTATTGAAAAATAGACTAACAAACCAAAACTAAGCGTTTGATTAATGCCCCGCCTGTTATTCTTTGCAGCATATTCAGCAATATATTTGACCGAACCTGCGGTAACATTAATGTCGATTAATGCAAAATAACCTACGATTGCTGTTATTAGCGTGAACAAGCCATATCCCGCATCGCCAAGGCTACGTACGATTATTGGAATGGTCGCTAAAGTAATTAGCGCAGGCAACACCCCGCCAGCAAAATTAAAAAGTGCGTTACGTGTAATGTTCATAGTGAGTTGATTAACCCATTCGAATTGCGTGATGGCGAAGTTTCCATCACCGACGATATTTTGTTGCTTTGCGTGAGTCGTGCTGCTACATAAGGTAAGCTCAAGCAGAATGCTATCATTTGCATCGTGCGAATTTGAGTGATAGGTGTACCTATTATGAGATCAGGTAGCATAAACAACACACCGGATACGCCTGCAATCGCTAATGGCAAAGCTTCTCGGCTAATCATATTTTTTTGAGTTCTCCAAAATCGAATGAATGCAAACGTAAGACCCGCTATGAGAATAAGACCAATAAATCCACTTTTCAATGCAATGTGCAATACACCACTATGCAAAAAAGTACCTCCGTATTCACCTGTTTGCCACGAAATTAGCTCATGACCTTTGTAGCGACCCCAGGAACCTATGCCAAATATTGGGTGATCAATAAAATCAGCCCAAGCCAATTTAAGCTCTAACAACCGTGGACTTTCTGCACCAATACTTCTTGATTGCACATCGAAGAAAAAATCGCCTAATCCAGTAGCACCTTTTGTTTGGGAAAGGCGTTTCCAAGCACTGTATACAAGTCCAACTAATACAGGGGGCGCTCCAATCAATAGAAACTGTATACGACGCTGAGATGGTAAATTCACCAGAATAAATAGACTTCCGAGCAGAACACCTATCCAGACCGTCCGTCGAAAAGACAGAATAATGCATGCGGCACAAGCAATAATCGTAGCCAAAAATATAAACCGCCACAAACGTGAATATTCTATGTTAGAAGATCTGAAAAGATTTACTGCTGCAATACTGATTGCAAGCCAGCAAACCAAGCTATCGTTGATATCAAAAAATGTGAGTTTAAGGTCTAGACCATGGCGATTTGCATAAGCATTTGCTGGGTCACCTCCGAATGCAATCCAACGAACTAGTCCAAATAGGCCCCTAGCCAATCCAGCCAAAACAATAACTTTAGCAAGCTCATTTAATTCATTTTTACTGCGAAACACTAAAAGCATAGAAAGAATTAAGACTCCCATCCAAACGATATTAGAAATACCTGAAGGTGCAACAATGTCTGCGAATGGAATGCCAAAAAATAACCCAACAAAAATATGTCCAACCAATAGTATCGCCCAAGCGCTAAACCAAGGGAGCAGATTGCAACGACCAAATTGGTTACGCCCGAGAGCCAAGGAAAATTTAGCCCACAGCATCAATGCAAACAAAAGCCATAACATGAATGAAAAATACAAAACACCTGAACCGCGACTGTATATTGATGATGCAGCAGCTTCCAAACGTCCATAACTATTTCCAGTTACAAAGAAAATAATTCCCAGATAGGGATAAAGCAACATTCTGGGTCGAGCCAACGATAAACCAGCGAGCACAATGACAACCAGCGCGATAATTATTATTACAACGAACGGGAAAACTGTGTAAGCAAGACCTAGAATATTATCCATAACTCAAAGAGACAAAAATGTTAGGAAAATAATTAAGTCTATTTTCATTTAAAATGCCCTAAAGAAAATTCTTGATAAGTACAAGTTAACCCTTTATTTAAAGTTACCCTTGACTTCCAACCTATTTTTTTTAGCCGCTGCACATCCATTAACTTTCTAGGCGTGCCATCAGGTTTAGTTACATCAAACACAATCTCACCGGTATAACCCACCACTTGTTGCACTGTTTCTGCCAACTCTTTAATGGTAACGTCTTCACCTACACCAATATTGATTACAGGTGCCAAACCATCGTTGCGGTCTGATGCTAGTAATGGTTGATATTGTTCATCAGGTAAATTCATTAAAAATACGCAAGCATCGGCCATGTCTTCATTATATAAAAACTCACGTTTTGGCGTACCAGTACCCCATACAACCACTTCACTGACGTTGGCTTGTTTAGCCTCGTGAAATTTACGGATGAGTGCTGGTATCACGTGACTATTTTCTGGGTGGTAACTATCGCCAGGGCCATAAAGGTTGGTCGGCATGACTGAGAGATATTGTGTACCGTACTGGCGGTTGTAGCTCCAGCACATTTCAATGCCTGCAATTTTTGCCAATGCATAGGGTCGGTTGGTTTCCTCTAGAGGACCTGTGAGCAAGTATTCTTCTTTCATCGGTTGCGGTGCCATTTTGGGGTAAATGCAACTTGAGCCTAGAAATAACAATCTCTGCACGTTGTTTTTATAGGCAGCGTGGATGATGTTAGTTTGAATAGCCAAGTTATCGCGGATAAATTCAGCTGGGTAAGTATTGTTGGCCATAATGCCACCTACCCTTGCCGCTGCTAAAAATACATGCTCTGGTTTTTCTTGCTCAAAAAAGGCTTCAGTGGCTTTTTGATCAGTGAGATCTAGCTCAGCATGAGTGCGGGTGATTAGATTGGTATAGCCCCTGCTCTGCAGATTTTTAATGATGGCAGAGCCCACTAGGCCGCGATGGCCTGCTACGTATATTTTTGCATTTTTATCCATGATATATGTTTAATCTACTCGTGATAATCAAAGGCTGAGTAACCATGCTTTTTAACCAGCTCATCACGTTCAGCGCTTTTAAGATCTTCACGCACCATTTCTGCGACTAATTCATGGAAAGTAGTTTTTGGAGTCCATCCGAGCTTTTCTTTGGCTTTGGTCGGGTCACCAAGTAAGGTTTCAACTTCGGTTGGGCGGAAGTAACGCGGATCAACTTTTACAATCACATTGCCATTTTGGTCTGTACCGGTTTCTTCAACACCTTGGCCTTGCCATGTGATGGTAATGCCTAATTCTTTGGCAGCGATATTCACAAAGTCCCGCACGCTGTATTGCACACCGGTGGCGATTACAAAGTCTTCCGCTTGGTCTTGTTGCAACATTAACCATTGCATTTCAACGTAGTCTTTGGCATGACCCCAGTCACGTAATGAATCCATATTACCGAGGTATAAGCAATCTTGAAGATTAAGTTTAATTCGCGCTAAGGCACGGGTAATTTTACGTGTAACAAAAGTTTCACCGCGGATTGGACTTTCATGATTAAACAAAATACCGTTACAAGCATATATGCCATAAGCTTCACGGTAGTTGACGGTAATCCAGTAAGCATACATTTTTGCAACTGCATATGGGCTTCGCGGATAAAATGGGGTGGTTTCTTTCTGTGGGATTTCTTGCACTAGTCCGTAAAGCTCTGAGGTGGAGGCTTGGTAGAAACGCGTTTTCTTTTCTAAGCCAAGAATACGAATCGCTTCAAGAATACGCAAGGTACCAATACCATCTGCATTGGCAGTGTATTCAGGTGTGTCAAAACTCACTGCTACATGGCTCATTGCAGCCAAGTTGTAAATCTCATCTGGTTGCACTTGCTGGATAATACGAATCAGGTTGGTTGAGTCTGTTAAATCACCATAATGCAGTACCAAGTTACGGCTTGAAACGTGTGGGTCTTGATATAAGTGATCGATACGATCGGTGTTAAATAAAGACGAACGTCGTTTAATACCGTGGACAATGTAGCCTTTTTTCAGCAAAAACTCTGTAAGATAGGCGCCATCTTGGCCGGTAATACCCGTAATAAGTGCAACTTTAGACATAATAAATCATTCCAAACCAAGGTTTATAAAGTGGTGTTACCAATGATGCGTTTTCTGTTTTCTGGCGTTAGATTTGCTAGTAACACCTTGATAAAATCTTCCTGCAAAGGTCTTGCTGTTGCTGGCTCTCCAATACTGGATACGCGGAAGATCATGCCATCTGGCACTTTTCCGGTCAGTCCATATTTTAGCTGCGTAATCTTCCACTTCAAGCCATTCACAGCGACAGTATCGCCTATGGTTATCCAGTAAATCACCGGCTCGACTCTCGAGCCCATGGTTGCCAACATTCTTTTTACTGGAATCACGCCATAGCCACTATCAAAGGAACCAATGACTAAATCCTGCATCTGAAAACCTTGTGCCGGATAACACACTTCTGGCTTGTGTACCTGCATACTATCGCTCTGGTCACCTCCATAGGCAATTGATAACATCATTCTGTCACCTTGCGCATTGATGTAGGTTCTTGAGAGCGTTTGATTGTAAATCTTACTTAAAAGAGCCAACCTCTCTGGGTCAGCTTGAATAGGGGCTACTTGATCGTCAATTTTCCAATCAGCAAACCGTTTGGGAATCATCGTTTCCAAATAAATTTTTGGGCCACTATCTGCAATATGCTTAGCAGGAATGAGCGCAAACCCAGCCCAAGCAGAAATGAGCATTGCTGTCCCTATTATTAGATTTTTAATTATGGAAACACGCATTACAACTGAACTCCTGTAGCGCTTGCATTTGTTTTATTCCACCACTTATCAAAATACTGCAACGCAGAATCCACACCCATAATTAAAGTAAGCGCCACAATAAACAACACCATGCCGGCAAAACCATGGACAAAACCCTGCCCAGCCTCATCGCCAAAGTGGTAAGTTACTAGCGTGAGCACAATCACGCGAATGACGTTAGCTGTAAAGGAGATTGGCACAATCAATATAGCCAGTGTGATGTTACGAAACAAAGAATCATGGCGTACTAAGTTAAGGTAGAGCAACCCTAAAGCTTCAAGTGAGACTAGTGTATGCATCCCAGCACAGGCATCTGCAACCAGTAATTGATATTGTCCAATATGCAGTATTACCCCAACGCGGGCAATAGGATAATCAAAAAAGTACAAAACGTTTTCTGCCACGTAAGATACGGCCATTTTCATCGGCAAGGTGATGGCATCCAGAAGAATACCTGGTAGCGGAATCATGAAAAATATAAAAAATAGTGGAAACCACATGGCTTTTAGTGCTCGCGTGCCACGTGTGAGTAGTAATATGCCGGCAAGCACAGGAATTTGTGAGCCGATGTCTAGCATTAAAATATCTTGTGAACGACCAAGGATGTAGCTAAGAAGGCCAAAGCCAAGCAACAAACTACCTAGTACTGGCAATGTTTTGATTGCAGGATTAGGCTGCAAATATTCGCGATTACGCCATGCTAAAAATAATACAACAGCAAAAACAATCGGACCATGCGCCTGATCATCGTTACCCCAAATACCCGTGCTTAATACATAGTAGGTTGGCAGGTAAAGCGCAACAATTCCAAGCAGAATTGGCCACCACTCGCGCATCCACGCAGGCGTGTTTTTGTACTGTTGAGAAAGCATGTTAGTCACAATTAAAAACTAGAAATCGTTAACGACAGCTGCAACGATACGTGCACCGGTGACTGAGATTTGTTCGCGCATTTCAGTCAAGTCTGACAAACGCGTCTGGTTTAGGCGTGTTACAAGTAATGCACCACCACAACGCGCTACCGTAGCCTGCGCATCCGCCGTCACTGCGGCTGGAGTGGTATCAACCAACACCACATCATACTGACCAATCGCCTGGTTCATGAAGTCAGTAAACGTACTGCGGTTTAAAAGTTCTTGTGGATTAGGTGGAATAGTGCCTGCACCAAGCACTGAAAGATCGACAAAGGAATCAACTTTAGTGATGATATCCAAACCAGCACGCCCAGCGATAATATCTGAAAGACCTAGATTTTCTTTTAAGTTGAAAATACTGTGTTGTCGTGGTTCACGCAAGTTCGCATCAACCAATAGTGTTCGCTGACCTAATTGCGAGAACACAATGGCTAAGTTGGCCGCTAAAAAGCTACTGCCCTCGCCACTATGCGCACTCACTACCGCAAGGGTTTTAAAGCCTTCATTAAACCAACGCATCATTAACTGACTGCGCAATGCACGTAAAGCCTCTACCTCTTGACTAAAGGGTTGGTAAGCCGCCACAAGTTCAGCACTATAGTTACCTTGCCCAGCTTGTAGATAAGGATAGTTAAACTGCATCGCCAACACTTGGCGAATATCAGCTTCTTTAATGAGGCCAAGTCTTAAGGCGGCATCACCAAAGCGTAAGCCATTTTCTTGCTGCGCTTTTAGGATATTTTCAGAATCAGCAGGTGTGATTTTACCAAGCTGTAACAACAAGCGACCGATACTGCTATCACTCACTGGGTTAACGATTTTAGCTGCTTCGACTGTTTGAATATTATTTTGCATGATCTATGATTAACCTCAAGCCGACTTGAACGATTTGCGTGGTGAGAACGGCGGTAACTTGCGCAATAACACCATGAAGCGGTTACCACTGCCTTTGGCTGACTTAGTTTGAGTCACTGAGAATACTGGCACTTCAAGTAACTCAGCAATATCATCACGGCTACGCACACGTCTATCAAGCATTTCAGCTAACAAACCTAAACCCACGCCCAACATCGTGCCTAAGAAAATTGACAACAAGGTATTGAGTAGCACTTTAGGACCCGCAGGTTCTTGTGGCGCAATCGCCGGATTGAGCACAGCAATATCCGTTTGATTCACATTGCCTTCTAAGGTGGTTTGGGTATAGCGCTGACTGGCAGCATCTAAAGCGCGCTGAGCACTATCGACATCGCGCTCTAACACTGAAAGCTCACCTCTTGAAAGATTGAGTTCCAGAACGCGTGCTTTTTGCGTAGCTAGTGCAGCTCTTAATTCGGCTTCGCGTTGTTGATTGATGCGTGCAGAACCACTAATACTGCTTGCGGCACTTGTAGTGGCTTCAATCAACTGGCCTTTAAGCTTATTTAACTCAGCTTGTGCTGATAGATATTGCGGGTGACTTACACCAACACGTTGTGAAAGCTCAGAAAACTTAGATTCTGCAAGCGATATCTGAATTTTAAGGTTCTGCACCACTGGGTTAGCTGCAACGTCAGGTGAGGCATCGCCATTACCACGTGTGCTTTGCTGACGTGATGTTGCATCATACGACTGTGCTTGCGCCATGACCAATTGGGATGAAAGATCATTTAGGCGCGCGCTTTCAACATCTAAGTTATGCGACTCACTGGTCAGACCTTTTTCTTGTTTGTATTTTGTCAATCTTAATTGCGCCTCTTCTAAATTGGTGCGCAAACCTTTTGTTTGATCACCCAAAAATTCAGCTGCTTTTTGTGCTGGTTCTACTTTTAATTGAATACTCGTTTGCTGATAAGCTAATGCAAAGGCATTGGCAATGGCTGCGGCAAACTCAGGATCCGATCCTTTAAAGGATATTTCAATCACACTGCTTTCGCGCGACGGCTTAACGTCAAGATTTTTTAGCAATTGATCAGCAAAGAACGCTTTAATATCGCCTTTACCTTCAGTCGCATCATTGAATTGCTCTTGCGCTACCGCGCTTTCCGCAAACTTAAGCTGCTCAACGACTTTAATAGCCACGTTACGGCTGCTGATAATGTCAATTTGTGTAGCCATGTAGCCAGGCATGAGTTGCGCCGGCAATGCCATTCCTGTGACTGGATCCATACCTTTATAGTTGAGGACTAAGGAGGTGGTTGCCATATAAGATTTTGGAAGCAACAGGCTAACCACTAAAGTGGTCATCACTGTAATACCAAAGGTGACCAAGATAATCTTGGCGCGTGCCTTTAAGATAAGAAGGAACTGCGTAAAATTCATAATTTTCCTAGAATAGGCTTTCTTGTACGTAGAGCACGTCGTCTTGCTGCACTGCATCAGTTAACTCAGCCGAGTTTTTAACGACAATATCTTCTACATTACGACGATAAACTTGTATACCGCGCTGTGTACCACGTAACGTTGGTCCACCACCTAAGGCAAGTGCCTGAATGACCGTCATATTACGTTCAATACGGTAGGCACCTGGTCGCTGCACTTCACCATAAATATAGACCATTGGCGCACGCGCTACATAAATACTGTCACCGCTTGTCAACTCTATATTTTCACTGCTGTCACCTTTGCGGAACAGCTTATCAACATCGACTTCAAAATGATTGATGCTACCATCACGCACGGTAGTGACTGTGACCATATCTGAACCGTTTGGGTTAACCCCACCCGCTACTGCCAAGAAGTCAGCCACGGTACGCACACCACCCACTACTGCGTATTTACCTGGACGGTTCACTTGCCCCATGACTGATACATCACGTGCATGTACATAGACAATCTCACCACCGGACAATGCTACGTTTCGGCTTAGGTCGGCCTTACCCACGATATCGCGCATGTCATATTGAGTTTTACCGGATTTACCAACAATGGTGATTAAGTCGGAACCGTCTGGTGTGGGCCCGCCGACAAGTGCAAGTAATTCAGCCAGATTGGTAGCTCGATCCATTGGATAGCGCCCTGGCTTATAGACACTGCCTAGCACAGAAATAAGTTTGCTTTGGAACTGAACAACTAAAATATTGACCTGTGGCTCCATAATAAAACCGCCGCTTTGTAACAGGCCCGCAATTTTCTTTTCCGCAGCAAATGGGGTGATACCGCCCACTTGAATTTCACCCACTAGCGGAAAACTAATTAATCCAGCTTCAGTTATCCGCGTTTCTAGAGATAGATCAGGATTGCTATAGACGGAAATCTTAAGCACATCACCTGGCCCTAGCAGATAACTCGCCTCTTCAGCAGAAGCGATTTGTATGCAACAGCCAATCAGCATTGCCATTAAGCATGTAAATATCTTTTTCATGTCTACCTTAAACTCAAGTTAATTTCAAATTTGTCTATCAGGATATTCGGTTTACCACAAAACTTAAGTCTTTACTTGTATTACAGACCAGATAAACCTTTTTCAATATGACTTTCTACTTTACCATTATTTACTGGCTTCACTGGCTCAACCGCCTTAACAGGTTCAGTTGGCTTTGCTTTAGTGTTACTTGTATCTGGTTCAAACTTTTTATTAATATATTCAATTTTAGCAGCAGCTCGTAAACGCTTCACTTCATCTTCGGCAATCTGCTTACGTTTTTGATCAAATATCAAGCGTTCAATTAGCGGTTTAGAATCTTTTTCAGAAATTGCTGCATCTTTAATTTCAAGCATGGAGGCCGCTACCGTACTCCCATTCGAATTAATAAAGAGTAAATCTCCAACCACCATATTTATAATTTTACCTAACAATTGTGACGGTAAGGTTTCAGCGGCATGCGATGTGCGATTACGTGTATAACTAATTTGGTGATTATTTAGCCAACGAGTCACATCTTCTAAGGTTTTGGCAGAATCACTGAGTGACTGAATACCTTGCACATTTGCGGCATCAACTTTAAACGCAAGTTCTTCCATCACGAACACTTTACGATTTGCAAATATTTCCGCATGTTTTGAGCGGTAATCAGCCACTTCAGCTTCAGTAGGCTTCGCAACGGTTGAGGCTTTATCTTCGATATAGGCTTGTGCAAGAATTTGTATCTTAGCATTTTCAATAGCTTGCATGACACGCGGATTTCGGTCCAACCTGTTTTTATGCGCTTCTTGCATCAAAATCTGGCGGTCCACTAATGCACTAGTAATTTGCTTACCTGCAGCCTCATGCTGAGAGGCTTGCACATTAGCGCGCTGTAATTCATTATTTAGTTGAAGCACGGTAATTTCATCACCATTCACACGTACAATCGATTGGCTTACTTTATCATCGCCATCTTTTTTGCCACAACCAACAACTACAGTGAATGCCAACAACGTAATTAGCAACTTACTTATACGGCCTAATGATGCGATAGATAAATCATTTGTCTTGAAATACATGCATACCCCTTTAATCGAACTCGGCTTTACAACTGCGATGAACAGAATTTTACAGCCTGTAATTTTGCATCAGCGTTAAGTTGGCAGTATATAGTCCAAATGGACTATATACGTTAATTGATAAATATTATTGACTGTGTTTAATTGCGATTCAAATCCCTGTAAAAGTTTTCATGTGACGAAATTGCCTGGAGATACACCAGGCGAAGTCCATCATCCAGAGTGTATCCAAGTAGATAAAGTTGATTTTGGCTGTGAAATTTATATACGAATAAGCTTGCTAAGTCGCCTTTTTTTCGATCACCGATGCTTGGTGTTTCTGCTATTTCAGTAATGGCTGCATCAACATCCAAAGCCACATTGGCATTGAGTTTTTTATATTGGCGACCAAATCGCTTAGTTTGAAGCACATCATATGGCATTAATTTATTTCTTTGTTTTGCTAAAAACAAATGGCACTGCTTGTTCTATAGGCTCAGCCATAGAGATTAAACTCTCAGAAATGAATTCAACAGGCAAATCAGGATTGTCTAACGCAGCACGGCCAACTTTAGCCCAAAACTCAATTTGACCCGCAATTGTACGGTGCTCAGCTTTTGCCTGATCACGTGCAGATGCATATAAACTATCCTCAATGCGAACTGGCATTCCCATGATTATCTCCATCATATTTACTACAAAAGTAGTTAGATATTACTGCTAATTTTAAATTACTACAACTAACTTTTTCTGAATGCAAAACGGGAACCGAAGCTCCCGTTTTTATTACTAATTTACCGCGATAATTAAGCTTGGTTGCCTCTGCGACGACGCGCAATAAAGCCCATCAAGCTAATACCCATCAGCATCATGGCGTAGGTTTCGGGTTCGGGAACAGAGACAACTGGAACAGCAGATCGTGCATAATCAAAACCTAAATCTGATGTTAGATTAAATGCATGACCAAATTGTAAGCGCAAGCCCCTAGATTTATCCATGGGGTGAGCGAATGCAGTTAAGACTTGACATAACATGTTGATTATGTTATAATATTTCTCATATTATGGCAAGACAAAAAACATCTTCCTTTATCATTGAGCTTCCACTCACTCTCAGTAAATCTGATGAAGCAGAAGCGATTGTGCGGCTTGATCTTTCCAGAAAACTATTCAACGCCTGTCTGGATGAGGCGCTTCGGCGTCTGGATTTAATGCGTGAATCCAGAGCTTGGCATGCGACAGGATTGCTCCATCGAAAATCCCAAAAGAATGAAAGGAAGGAATCCTTCAAGTTGCTGAATCATCAGTATGGATTCCTTTCTGCATCAATCTCTGCTTTTGGGACTCAATGCAAGAATGAAGCCCAATGGAACGATCATTTAGGCGCGCATGAAACGCAACGTATCGCTGAACGCGCCTTTCATGCAGTCGAAGAACATTGTTTTGGAAAGCGCGGCAGACCGCGCTTCAAAGGCAAGTTCAGACCACTTCATTCCATGGAAGGAAAAAGCTCAGGATCTGGATTGAAGTGGAATAAAGAGATTGGCTGCCTTCAATGGTCAGGCATGTTCATTCCAGCCATGCTTCCGACAGATAGTAAAGACCCCTACCTTGCAGAAGCCATGCACGCTAGAACTAAATATGCCCGTATTGTTTGGCGCACGATCAATGGCAAACGCAGATGGTTTGCTCAATTGATCCAGGAAGGTCAGGCACCACGCAAATATGAGACCATTGAAAATGAAATCGTTGGCTTGGATGTTGGTCCGTCAACGATAGCCGTCTATTCAGAGAACGGCGTAGCGCTGTTGCCACTATGTCCTGAGATAGATCAGCCATGGAGTAAAGTTAAAAGACTGCAACGCGCCATGGATCGCAGCCGCAGAGCCACTAATCCCTCTTGCTATAACAAAAATGGCACCTTCAAGAAAGGTGCCAAGATCAAAGTGCGCTCAACCCATTATCAGCAAGTTCAAAATGAACTTGCTGAAACAGAGCGTATTCTGAAAGAGACAAGAGACCGCTCACATGGTGCCATGGCGAATAAGATCATTGCACTAGGTAATGTGATTAAAACAGAGCAGTTATCTTATAAAGCGTTACAAAAGAACTTTGGAAGATCAACAAAAGTAAGAGCAATAGGCGCCATGATGGCGACGATTCAACGCAAGGCTGAAAGTGCCGGCGGTGAATTCATCGAACTCAATACCTGGCGCCTGAAGATGTCGCAATACGATCATCTGACTGAAACCTATACCAAGAAGAAACTAAGTCAGAGATGGCATATTCTTGGTGATGGTTCAGGCGTCGTGCAGCGCGACATGTATAGTGCATTCCTGGCAGCTAACGCTGCCGGGGATGTCATCCATCATCACCAGGTCACAAAGGCTTGGTCGACTGCGCAATTGCTGTTAGCGCGTGCGGGATGGATGCAACCTCAATCCGTGAGTGTAGCAAGCTTACTTGCTACTGCGCCGACACTAAGAGCGCCAGAACGGATCGCACGCGAAAGAGTGCTTGTCACAATCAACGCGAAGGATGTTGTAGATTTATCGATCCAGTCGATAAATCGAGAGCCTTTGAACGCTTGTGAATCTGCACTTAGAACCCCCTAGTTTTAACTATGGGGAAATTCAGCAACAACTTCCTAAGACACTTCCGTTGACAATAAAACTGATAAAGAATATATTCCACATATAGCACATATACGGAGTTAGATTAATGTCCCAATTACATTTTTATGTCCCAGATGAAGTCGAATCGCAAATACGGATAAAGGCAAAGAAGGCTAATTTGCCACTTTCTAAATATCTTGCCGAACTTGTTAAACGCGAAACTGGCGCACAAAATCAATGGCCAGCAGGCTATTTTGATTTATTCGATGCATGGCAAGGCAAACCACAAAATAGACCCGCTGAGTTAGTGCTTGAAACACGGAATAGTTTCAATTGATAAGGTTATTAGACACCAATGCCTGCATTCAGTTATGGCAACGCAAAAACTTAAATGCGCGTAGGCATTTTGCACAATATAACCCTGCAGACATTGCTTTGTGTAGTGTGGTGAAGGCTGAGCTTTTGTTTGGAGCACTGCGCAGCGAGTACAAAGAAAATAATCTACAACTGCTAAAAAAATTATTTGCGCCGTTACAAAGCTTTGATTTTGATGATGTTGCTGCAGAACATTACGCACAAATTCGTGCTGATCTAACCGCCCAAGGGTGTTTGATTGGCGCTAACGATTTAATGATTGCCGCGATTGCACGCGCCAACCATGTAACGTTGATCACTCATAACACGGGTGAGTTTAGTCGAGTGCAAGGTCTTGCTGTAGAAGATTGGGAACTTTAGCTATTTTTGTCTCTATCAATTAAAAAAACCACTGCCTGAATCAAATTTAATAAAGAAAAACGGGAACCTAAGCTCCCGTTTTTATTACTGAATGACCGCGATAATTAAGCTTGATTGTTTTTACGACGACTCGCAACAAAGCCCATCAGACCGAGACCTAGTAACATCATCGCTGATGTATCAGCTTCTGGAACAGCAGAAATCAAACTTACATTATCCAAGCTGCCGCCTAAACTGTCGCTAATGCCAGCTGCACTAAAAGTCAATTTATCGTTACCTGTACCAAACACTGAAAATTCAAGTGTCACCCAATTATTGCCAGATTTACCAATGCCACTACCTGTTACTGTAGTTAACAATACATTATTCCAAAATGCCCTAATTGGATTTGAGTTTGATGCCACACCAGCGCGTGGTGAAAAATCAAAATTCAATGTGTATTCAGAACCAACAGTTGTGTTGATCATTTGAAAGATTGTGCTATTGGCAGTAGTGTCCAACTCAACAAAGTTCACACCTTCTGATGCAGTACCCACTACATTGTTACGCAACTCTGCACTGCCTGTCCAGCCAGTCAGGTTGCTGTAGATACCCCATGAACCATTTGCCTGAGCGTCAGATTCAAAAGAACCGTTAACCACGACGTTTGCGTTTGCCAAAGAAGGCAGCGCTGCAAGTGCCAGTAATAATGCTATTTTTTTCATCATATTTCCTTTATATAAATACTTCCATAAATTACGATTTAAACTATTCACTAATTGTTGCCATCATACTAATAATGTTTATTTCGTTAAATGGTCAATTCGGGCTAATGATTAATTTATATTTGTCATATCCTGAACATCATTACTGGGCCACAATAATTAATCTTTGCCACCCGATTTATTGTCGCTCTCAAAATAAAACGGGAACCGAAGTTCCCGTTTTATTTCTTAAATTAAGTTAAAGAACTTAAGCTTGATTGTTTTTACGGCGACGTGCAATAAAGCCCATTAGACCAAGACCTAGTAACATCATCGCTGATGTATCAGCTTCCGGTACTGGTGTTGCGATAAACTTCACACCAACAACAAAGTCATCGTAATCTGCGTCTGAACTGTAACTGTCATTAAAACCTAATACATAATCAAACGTGCCTTGAGTTTTTGTTATTCCTGAGAGAATCGCAAAGCCTAGCGTATTGGTCTGAGCCTGACCGTTAGAAAACGTGGCCCCTTGATTATCGCTAAAACTAAAGCCTACTAAGCCAGGTCCAACTAAAGATGAGATTGTCTTACCAACCGTATTGGTTTCTAAAAGTGACGGTGTGCCAACAGAGGTCAAAGTAAATGAATTCACGTAACCGCTTTCATTACCTAAATATGTTGCATAAAAAGTACCTGCAACAGTCGTACGTAAAGCTCCAAAAAAGCCTTGTGCTTTTGTTCCTGTGACGTCTTTAGGCTGTCCATCATAACCAGAAAAATTAACTGTAGATTGATTATCAATCGTTATAGATGATGTTGCGGCCTGTGCTGTACCAAATAATGTACAAAGTAATATGCTTAATGCAATGCGTTTCATGGTTATTTTTTTTCGTCAATTTTTGATAGTCGCGATTTTCCATACTTCAAGCAATGCATGCAATAGTCCATTCGGACTAATGGTCGATAATAATTTTGTCACAATTCTGGGGAATAGCTTCCAATGCTAGAAGTTGCAGCGTTGACCTTTGCATCATCAAGCCGAATATCTTAACCATTAGAAGGCAGACATTCGTTGGTAACGTTCAATTAAACTAGGATAATGCCAGCGCTGTTACTAATGCCGGTATGGTGACGCCAAGGGTTCGCCAATCAACAAGCCCTGTGCAGGCCACGCTACACTTTTCCAATAGGCCTCCACCGCGGTAGCGCCTTGCACATACCATTTGAGCAACACTAATGGATTGGGAAACTTTTGCCAGTAGTTACATGGTTCAGACACTGTGCCAAAACTTGCCGTAGCGCCCATATCCAGCCACTTTAGAATACTCATTTGGCTATTGCCATACAAATCACCGCCCACTGAAGTCAAGTGATCGGCCAAGGCACCAGGCATAAAAGTAAGTGTATCTAAGTCCTTCACCCATGGCAGTCCCGTTTGATAGATCATCACATCACTCGCCCCCACTAACTGATCTGATTGCAAATTCACCACATCAAGACCAGAGCGTGGAATATTGAGTCCATTAGGCGGAAAGAATGGTGCACGACTGCTACGATTCACATCGGAAGTTCTTAAATAATAAGCCGTTGCGTGGAATACCCCAGTATCGCTTTGCACACCACGGTCAATCACCTTTCTTGCACGCTCAAAATTATCTGTCGGCAGTAACATGGCCAACCGGATGCCATGATCAGCTAAAGGCGACTTAGAAGCAGAATCAAAATAAGGATTAGGCTTGCCTGGGTCGCAGGTTTTTTTACATTGTTCGGCATCGTAACCAAGAGACAATGCTGCCGTAATTGAATTGCATTCAACAGCATAAGGGGCTGTCCAAGCCAGCAATATGACCTGCTCATCCGCATTCAACTTACTTGAAATTTCTTTCTTCAATTCTGTGAAAGCAGCGACACTTAACTTTCGCGGTGCATTTGGAATGTTAACGTGAATAATGTTTCTATCAGGAATACCACGAGCGACTCTGTAATACTCACCGGCTTTAACACTAGTAGCATCCGCATCATTAATGACTAAAGCGACATTTTTAGGCCCTAAGATGCTGGATGAATCGTTAGGCTCAGCAGCGACAACCATGCTACTAAAGAAACACCCAAGCCAGGCCAATTTTTGATAATGCTTTAGTCTATACATACTTACTTTTTTAAAGTTACAAAGATAATGCTCTAATAAACTTGTAGCTAGGATTTTCGAGGTCAACGAACATAACGCAGTTGTGCTTACACTTCCACGAATTATTTAAGTCTGACTCTTAGACTAACTACTTTATACTTAAAATATGACAGATGTAATTAGAATCTAAAAAAACAAAAATATTATTGCGGCAATGCTTGGTACTATGTATGTCGCCATTATGAATAAACCAGCAAAAAGAACATGTAAGATTTTGTTTACATTGAAATTTTCAATTTCAAATTGATGGTCATGGTAGCTTAGATATGTGGTCATTTTAATCTCCTAAATAAATTTTAGATTTTGGGTCGTTGCTAATGAAATAAGTGATTTCTATTAAGTTATAAAAAGGAATCTTTCATCAGAAATTTTGTAACCTCATGAAATGAGTTCTAAAAACTAAAGTAGTTAAAGTCTATTAGTTTTCGTCTTCTCATCTATGTCAGGTTTTCTTGATTAAGACTTTAATCTCACAATCTTAATTGAAACTTAACAAGAAAAATCCAAACAAAAAAACAATAATACTTCACCTTAAGCTGCGCTTAAGATTTGCTATTTATCATGCATGCATGCCATAGGGGTTTCACGTAGATTCCCCCCCTGCTGGAATCTCTATGGTTAAAAGCAAAGTGATTCTCATGGAGATGGGTTGACCTATCGAATTATTGCATCTACAATAATCATATGATATCGCGCTTTACTTGGGAAGAAATTTAACGAGCTTAAAATCTGAATAAACATCTTCAGTTTTCGTACAGCAAGTAAAGAAGAACGAAAGGATTATCATGACTGGCTCAAAAACGACTATGCAGCGTAAGGCAGTTTTAGCTGCTATAAAGAATGCACCCTCGAGTGGTGATTACATTTGGGATGGTGTAGATGATCGACCATTGACGCACCAAGAAATGCAAATTGGCATTGAAGCTTATCGCATGAAGAGAGGACGTCCGATTAGCGCTACTCGTAAGGAATAAGTAAGCGTACGATACAGCCCGGAAGTTTTAAATTACCAGATTTGCGCGGAAAGCTTCGGGGTTCAGCCTGAAGATGGATAGCGCGAGCACCATAGGTGCTCATGAGGTTGGTATGCGCTGCTGTTCAACGTATTTATTAATCATTGACAGTGACGCCCCACCACAGGAAGCCGCAAAATAAGACGGTGACCACAATACGTCCTTGTAGTACCGCTCGGCAATGTCCGGCCTATCTTTTCTCAGCATTCTGCTTGAAACACCCTTCAGACTATTCACCAAGGTCGATAATTGCAGATTCGGTGCATATTCTATGCGCAGATGCACATGATCATCCTCACCATTCATCTCGATTAATTTCACCTCCGCTTTCTCACATACCCGCGTGAAATGACCGCGCAACAGTTCGATCGCTTCAGCATCAAACACACCGCGCCTATATTTAGTTACAAAGACCAAATGCGCATGTAATCCGAAAACGCAGTGCCTGCCTGTTCTTATCTCTTGACTTTTACTCATAGACCAAGTATAATACACCCTGTGATACGTCGTCAAGCCTATAAATTTCAATTAAAGACCAATGGCGCACAAGCACGTCAGATGCGCGGTTTTGCCGGCGCGTGTCGCTTTGTCTTTAATCAGGCGCTGGCTTTGCAAAAATCAAGATATGAAGCTGGAAGTAAGAAGTTGGGCTATGCTGAGCTTTGCGCTGAATTGTTATCACTAAAGAATAGCAATGCATGGCTCAATGAGTCACCTTCGCAAACGCTGCAACAAGCACTTAAGGATTTAGAACGCGCCTATAAGAACTTCTTCGCCAAGCGCGCAGACTTTCCGCGCTTTAAAAAGAAAGGCTTGTCGAACAGTTTCAGATTCCCGCAAGGCTGCAAGCTTGATCAATTAAATAATCGCATCTTCCTGCCTAAGCTGGGCTGGATGCAGTATCGCAATAGCCGGGCAGTCTTAGGCGAAATCAAGAATGTGACGGTGTCACTGGTTTGCGGTCAATGGGCTGTATCGATTCAGACTGAGCGTGAAGTATCTGATGCAATACATCCATCAACAACCGCTGTTGGGATTGATATGGGTATTGCGCAGTTTGCGACACTCAGTGATGGTGATGTCTTTGCGGCGGTGAATAGCTTCAAGCATAAACAAAACCGCTTAGCACGCTATCAGCGTGCATTAAGTCGTAAAGTGAAGTTCAGTAGTAATTGGAAGCAACAGAAAAGTAAGATCGGAAAACTGCACCAAACGATTGCGAATATTCGGAAAGATTACTTGCATAAGACCACCACCATCATCAGCCAAAACCACGCGTTGATTGTGATTGAAGATCTGCAAGTAAGGAATATGAGCAAGAGTGCCAGCAGTGATCTGAATCAGCCAGGAAGAAACGTGAAAGCCAAGCCTGGCTTAAACAGATCGATCCTGGATCAGGGCTGGTTTGAATTCAGGCGTCAGCTTGAATACAAGCAAAACTGGGCCGGCGGTGAAGTGATTGCAGTGCCGCCGCAATTCACCAGTCAGCGTTGTAGCTGCTGCGGATCGGTATCGAAAGAGAATCGCAAGACACAAGCAAAGTTTGCTTGTATCGCCTGCGGCTATCAAGCGAATGCTGACGTGAACGCAGCAATGAATATATTAGCGGCAGGACATGCCGTGATAGCTTGTGGAGAGGTTGCGCAGTCAGGCGCCTCCGTGAAGCAAGAACCCGCTGAATCGACTATGTGTGAGACTTCTCATGTTTAGCGCAGTAGGAATCCATGTCGTTTACGGCGTGGAGGATGTCAAGTCAAACTGTAAAACCAAACTTGACCGACGGCTTTGTCACCCACGTTGCTGCCTCATACCCTTAATTCTGAGTAACAACAATCGAGTTTGAGTACAAGTTTGTGAATGTCTGGTTTATGGCAGTACAGTTTTTTTGAGTGAATGGCTTTGTGGCAATCTGGTTTTAGCGCTCACAGTTGTAACAAGTCATACAGTAATTAAGCATGTCTAACTGGAACATCCCCAAAGCAATGGGATGGACTCCCCCTCCCCGAAAGGGCACCGAAGTGTCAAACTGGAGTTTCCACAAAACCAGTTATTGAGAGAAGGAGTTCATCATGAGAATTGTACGAGTTGGCGTAGATTTAGCAAAGGATGTTTTTCAGCTTCATGGAGTTGACCGAGATGGCAAAACGGTTTGGCAGCGTAAGCTTAATCGTAATGAATGGATTAAGGTGCTTTTGGACAAGATAGAGCCAGGATGCGTGATTGGCATGGAAGCTTGTGGTGGTGCACATCATTGGGCTAGGCTGCTTCAATCCAAGGGATTTGTCGTTAAATTAATTGCACCACAGTTTGTTAAGCCGTATGTAAAAAGTAATAAGAATGATGTGAATGATGCAGAGGCGATTTGCGAAGCAATGAGCCGACCACATATGCGCTTTGTGAATATCAAATCGGTTGAACAACAAGATATTCAGGCCACGCATCGTATTCGTGCTGCATTGATGGATCAAAGTAAAGCTAAATCCAACCAAATTCGTGGCTTGCTTTCAGAATATGGCTTAGTAGCACCAAGAGAAATATGTCATCTACGCAAGGCTATCCCTTACTGGTTAGAAGAGATGGATAATGGCTTAACTGATCGCTTACGTCGTTTATTACATGGTGTATGGCAAGACTTATTAATTCTGGATCAACGCATCAAAGCGCTTGACCAAGAAATTGAACTGCTTGCAGCAAATGACCCTGTCGCAAAGCGCTTGCAACAACTACGCGGCGTAGGACCGATGATTGCGACAGCATTATTAGCTACGGTGGGTGATGCATCCCAATTTGATAATGGTCGCCAAATGGCTGCTTCACTGGGTTTAACACCAAGACAAATGAGTTCAGGTGGAAAGAGCAAACTCCTTGGTATCAGTAAACGCGGTGATTCATACTTGAGAAGTTTGTTAGTTCATGGTGCGCGTTCAATGATTCAAATCGCTAAGGGTAAAGATGATCATTTGAGTCTATGGGTCATGCGGATTGTTAATAATCGACATCCAAATATTGCTGCTGTAGCGATGGCGAATAAAACTGTCAGGATTGCTTGGGCAATGATTACCAAAGGATTAGATTACAAAGCAGAGTTAGCCTCAGCTTAATGAAGTAAAGTTTAAAGAGAGGTGTTCAATATGAGGATTGCAAAACAAACCGCTTGATGGCAAAACAGGTCGAACCGGCACTGGCAAAACCCGAGAAGGTCCGTGGCATTAAAGCCCGTCAAAGCAATGGGGAGCCCGTGCGCGAATAGCCCATCAGGGTCGTGCATTTCAAATGAAATGCGGTATTAAGAGACCGGATATACGTGAGCAGTCGTACCAAAAGCCAAAACACGGAATGTTTGCAAAAGAGGAGGAGTCCATATACTGACCGTCGCTCACACCAAAATAAAAGACACCTGAAGATGCATTAGTTATTTATGTCCGACTCAAATCTAAGTTGAGGTTTAAATTAAAAACCAACCGTGTAATTAAAGTAAGCAGTTGTTGAACCTGTACTTTGGAAAGGCAGTTGTTGATAGTAAATATCTCCAGCAATTCGCTGTGTTTTACTTACCGCATAATACGCACCAGCTGAAGCTACTGGACGTGTACGCTTAATACTGTCGTTGAAATTCTCTGAAGTAAGTCCACTAATCCCTGTTGATGATGCTGAGTATTGGTCAACACTATGCTCTAAATCTTGCTCTATACCCAAACTTGCCGTTAAGGTGGTTTTAGGGGTAAGTTGATGATTGAGCTTTAATCCAAGTAAAGCAGTTGTAGAACGGTCTTCTAAAGAGTCATAGCTTAATGGTGTTGCAACACCTGTTTCGGTATAAGCATCTTGTTTAATCGTGGTGTGACGTAATGCCAAGTAAGGACGTAGCAATGTTTTATCGTTGTAGTTAAAGGCATAGCTCAATTCACCCACATAGCTTTGTGTGGTTAAGTCGGTTGAGCCTTTACCAGCTTCTGATGTCCCAATGACCTCACGTGTCGTGTCAACGTTTTTATCTTGATAGGCATTCGCCAGTTTAACTTGGTAACCTAAACCATCAGTATTTTGATTCCACACTACAAAAGCACCCATCAAAGGATTCTTATTAGAAATATGAACTCCAGAGGGAGTATTGTTGTTTACATTTTGGTCTAAAAAGCCACCGATACGAATATTAGGTGTCGCTTTATAACCCACCACCACCACAGCACTGGTGCTATTTGAGTTAGGGTTGTCAACAGTAGTGAAACGACCACCTGCTGAAATACACATGCCCTTAGCATCAAACAAATTACAGTCGTAGGTGTTCATGTTGGCAAAATTGGATGTAATTGAAGATGCGTTAAAAATACTGCGCAATTTTCCTGCTAAGGTTTGAATAGATGCTTGGGTATCTGCGACAGATGGGCCTTGAGCAAAAGCGGAAATAATCAAGTCCCAAATATCACTTCCAGAAGTACTAAGTAGGTAGGTGTAACCATTAGATGTTCCTGCTTGACTAGTACCAGTTATTCCAAGCTGAGTATTTGTAATGCCATTTAAGACAGCCGCATATGCTGTGCCGCTTACAATCGATGAACCCGCTGATAAGCTTGAAATACCAAAGGATGTAGTTCCGGAAACTCCACCTACTGCTAACAATTTTCCGAAATCACTTGGGCTATTAATAATGATGTTGTAGTGAGTGGGAAGACTCCCTTGATAAGTAAGAGCTCCTTGAGCATTTCCAACACCTTGGCTATTATTAAGAATGCCGATGGTGCCGCCATTAAGGTTAGATATCCCAATACGACCGCCACTAATCGTACCGCTATTCGTTAGGGTGTCGATGTTGTTATGATCGTTATAGATCCCAATATCACCACCACTAATCGTACCGCCATTCGTTAGGGTATCGATGTTTCCAGTGCCAGTCTGATCAAAGTTTTGGATTCCATAGAAGTTACCCGAAATTGCTCCATTATTAATTAAAGTGATGATGATGTTACGGTTATCTACTCCTCTTCCCGACTCAAAAAAAGCATTTCCTACACTGCTTACCGTTCCGCTCGCTTCGTTAGTTAAATTAACAATCGTACCAAAGTTGTATATGCCAGCAGAAAAGTCGTTATCTGCTCTGCCAGAAATTTGACCACTATTACTTAAATAATTAATCGTGCCATAGTTATCGATCCCATCGCCAGCAACATCGGTAAAGCCTAAAGCTTCGCCAGAAATTGAACCTCCATTACTTAAATTAACAATCGTCCCATTATTTATAATCCCCGTAGCAGCACTTTGTTCACCTGAGGTGGTTACAGAAATCGTGCTGGTGTTATTTAAATTAACAATTGACGCATTGTTTTCAGAGCCCACTGCTGACGTGCCGTTAGCACTGATGGTTACAGTCAATGGGGAATTAATCGTAATATCAACAGCCCAAACACAGTTACTAATTAATCCAAAGGTGAGTGCGAGAGAAACTGGTATTAGTTTTGTTAATAAAAAAGGCATAATGTCCCTAAAAATTTAATGGGGTTCTAAATTCACGACTATATTCTTAAAGGTTGAAAAAACAGCAAAAATTATGCTAAATTGTACTAACAGTTACTAAAGTTCAAGAAATTTAATGTATTTATCATTTGACCAGTTGAACTCACACTCCTAAGCTGGCTGTCGGCATCAAGTAAAAAATAAACGGGAGCCTAAGCCCCGTCATTTTTCTAAAATTACTTTTTTTTAAAACTCTGCCCAATCCCCATCATTTGAACCCATTTTCATAGCTCCCTTGATTTGTCTAATTGGTGTGGGTTTAGCTGCAACTGCTAATCTTAAGGGTTGGCGAGATTTTGATTTATTTGCTGATACACCACCACCTAACTTAAACGCACTTACTACATCAATTAAGCTTTCTGCCTGTTCAACCAATGATTCTGCCGCTGCCGCTGCCTGCTCAACTAAAGCTGCATTTTGTTGCGTCACTTCATCCATGGTGGTTACAGCAGTGTTCACTTGATCAATACCCGCACTTTGCTCAACCGATGCTGCGGTAATTTCACCCATAATGTCGGTGACGCGTTGCACTGAGCTCACAATCTCTTGCATGGTTTTACCTGCAGTTTCAACTTGTATCGTACCTTCAGCAGTTTTACTGACTGAGTCTGTAATGAGCTCTTTAATCTCTTTAGCAGCAGACGCTGAACGTTGTG